>OGOM01000684.1_pt1 | contig 31317 bp, 38 predicted proteins | sample 1552681 | NCBI WGS metagenome assembly OGOM01 (sample SAMEA2580188, study PRJEB22360) | human gut metagenome | biome: human gut; feature: human-associated habitat; material: faeces | place: Denmark | collected 2008/2010 | reverse complement strand
CTTTCTTCTCAAAGTGCTTTCTCTGCCTGACTACTGGCATTTCTCCATGTCGGGATTGAAAGCGATATGCCAAGAGGGCAAGACTGCCGTGCATAACGCTGTGAACAAGCTCATTGATATGGGCTACCTTGTTCGTACACAGCTTCGCTCCAATGAGAGCGTATATAACTGCTTTGAGTATGTGTACAGCTTTTTCGATGTTCCTGTCAGCAAGGAAGAAGCTGAAGAGCTTGAATCTGAAACAAGGCGCAAGGCTATCACAATCCGTGAGGGCGGCAAGGCAAAGGCTGCTGTTTCTTCTACGGGTGAAAAACAGAGGGTGGAAAACCCTTATCTGGACACTCCGTCTGCTGAAAATCCGCTGTCTGAAAAACAGGGACAATATAATAACAACAATACAAAACAGAAAAATCAATTACTGTGTGATAAATCCTCTATCATTCCTGCGGCGGCAAAGCCAACTTTCAACATTCCAAGTGTTGAAAAATCTGCTGAGAGAGTGACTGACGGATATAACGCAGAAGAAGTAGAGTATTTCACAGAAGTTGTCAGAGATAATCTCGACTACTGACATCTTGGTGACTGGCTCTGTCAGGACGGTTATGCAGAAGCAGATGAAATAGTCGGCTTTATCGTTAACGAAATATGTTCCCCTCTGCTCTATATCACACTCAGAGGCCAGGCATTTCCCAAAGCAGTTATTCAGTCAAAGATGCTCAAAGCCAATATCTACATGGTAGAGAATGTCCTTGAAAATATGGCAAAGGTCGATAATATCAAGGATTTCCGCCGATATTTCATCAGTTCCCTCTACAACGAGGTTCTGATTTATCATTTCAACGAAGGCTGTGAGAGCCGTAACATTAACGAACAGATCGGGCGAGATCTTGGCTATGGTATCGCTGTCTGACCACGAAAGGAGGTGGTTCTATGGCTGCAAAGAAGAATGTGGCGGTAACTCCTGCATTTACAGGCAGGAATGTATCGCTGTCTGAGATCTCTCAGGCAAGCGGTATCGGCGTTGCTACGCTGAAAAAGGGGCTTATTGCCGGAGCTGTTGACTTCGGTTATGCGATTCCCTGCGGTAAAGGTGATCAGCATCGCTATTACTGCCCTGATAAGCTCGTTTACGAGAAAATCGGGTACTTCAACCCTAAGCCCAATGAGGAGGTGTAACTATGCCTAAGAATCCTTCTTTTCAGGATGTAAATGATCTTTTCAACCGTTTTCACGGTGAGATCGAAGCGCTTATCATGGGTATGCTCGGTGATAAGGTCAGCTACAATCTCCTGAACTGCGTTTTTGAAGATCTTGATGAAGCGCAGGAGGACTTCAACAACCAGCTCGCAACGCTTTATGGAAAGGACGGTGAGAACAATGGCTAAGACTATCGTTACGAAGTTCGGTGAATTTCTGAACTACGATAATCTCGTCAGGATCGGTATCATCACGAATTGGGAAGATGCTGAGGAAGATGAGGAAAGCGGTACGTTCACACCCGATTATGAGATGACCGGTACGGATACAGCAGGCAATCAGATTCCTATGGGTATCTATGCGACACCCGATGAAGCCGAAGCTGCACTCAAAGACCTTCATAACTGGCTGAGTATGGAAGCCTATGCGGTCTATGAGGTCAAGTCTGGCGGTAATCCTGTATAATAAAACTTGACACATCCAAAACAATCAAAGTATAATAAAAACGAAGGAGTGTGTCATCAATGGAAACAGGAAAACAATATGATGAAGAGTTTAAAAAGCAGGCAATAAAGCTCGCGAAGGAGATTGGCACCAAGGCAGCAGCAGATGAGCTGTGCATCCCCAAAGGGACGCTGGGGACGTGGGTGCAAAAAGCACTGATCGGGGAAATAGACACAGGTGCAGGCTCACGTACACCGGGAGATTCACTTACTATCGCACAGCAGCTTCAAGCATCAAACAAGCGGATCAAAGAGCTTGAAAAGAAAAAACGTGAGCTTGAAGAGCTTGATGAATTTCTGGAGTAAGCATCTGTTTTTTTTGCTACGAACCGTCGGAAGTCAGGACAGAAGAACGGTTAAAGTTCATTTCCAAAAAGACCGATGACGGTAGGAGCCTTTTTTCTTTGTGTCGCAATTTGTGAAAATAAGTGTCGATAAAAAGTGACACAATCTATTGACATGGCGCACAAAAGATGCTATAATATATGATAAGATATTGTAGGAGATGGAGTGCGGCTTATGGGCGAAAATAATCAAAAGATAAAATTGCTCCGAATAATGGAGTTTCTGCGTTCGGAATCAGAAGCAGGTAAGCCTGTTTCCACCAATCAAATAATCAATTACCTGAAAGGACATAATATATCCTGTGAGCGAAGAACACTTTATAAGGATATGGAACTCTTAATCGAAAGTGGAGCTAATATAGTCAAAACAGAGCTTGGCAGAGAAAACGCATATTACATTGATGAGGTTTCTCTTTCTTTGGCAGAATTGAAGATACTGGTAGATGCTGTTCAAGCCACTAATTTTATCACCGATGTAAAAACAGCGGAGCTTGTTGAGAAATTGCTTGCTTTCTCCGGCATAAGGCGTTCTGAGATCATGAGAGATAATATTGTTCTCTATAACAATCACAAACATTCTAACGGCGATATTTATGATAACATAGAGCAGATCGAGCTTGCAATCCGGCAAAAAAAGCAAGTGAGTTTTTACTACTTCGATTTAGATGAAAAAAAGAATCGTGTTTACCGTAAAGAAAAGAAGCGATACATTACTGATCCGGTCGCTTTAGTATTCAGCGAGGATAATTACTACCTTGTTGCGTATAGTCAAAAGTATCAGAATGCTGTAAATTACAGAGTTGACCGAATGGACACTGTGGAGGTAGAAGATACCCCAATATGTGAAGAAGCACAAATCAAGAAACGAAAAACCGAAAGTTATACAGAACAAGTTTTCAAGATGTATAACGGAGAAGTAGAGGAAGTGACACTTGAGTTTCCACCTGAACTCCTCGGTGCAGTATACGACAAATTTGGAGAAAAGACGATCATACGACACTCTGATGCTGATAGGCTCAAAATCAAAGTCACCGTTCAGATCAGTCCTCCCTTCTTTGGTTGGCTGTTTCAGTTTATGGGAAAAATGAGGATTTTAGAGCCACCCAGTGTTCTGGAAAAGTATAATAAATGTATTCGTGATACACTTGAGTGATAAACAACACAAATAACATGGAGGTGTTGGTATGTATTACAAAGACACAGGATTTCGTGCTTTATACAAGCACTTTATAGCATTTCCTTTGAAGGACAATATAAAGCAGTGTATCGAGAACTATCCTAATGCTGAGAAGGCAAACTGTGTTTTAACTTACGGGTACATTGATCACGATGCTGGCTTAACTATGGAAGTATTGGCCGCAGGCTTCAAAGACGGTGACGGTTTTACATTTTTGACATTTCCGTTGAAACAAGAGCCTTTATTCGTGTGGGTGCTGTAATTGACGATGAGTTCTTCTTCTTTGACGATGCAGACGGAGGGCTGAGCAAAAAAATACACCGAAAAGCTCGATGTGCTAAAGCATTATGAGGCTTCAGAAGAAATTGAGGAAACCCGCAAAATGGGCTTTTTAGATAAGTCTCGTCACGATTTCTACCCCGATGATGTGATGGTTTACCTGACAAGAGAGGGCTTGAATCCGGAAGGCTGTTGGGTACGAATTATTGGTCTTGGCGATCATTTTATCATGGGAACGCTGCTGAATGAGCCAGGCCAAGACTTTGGCTATCATAGCGGCGAAAAGGTTGCGTTCTTTATTCAGAAGCAGGAAGATGAGGGTATTATTCTTTACACTAATATGACACCCAGCCGAAAACTGACCGCTGAGGACTTGGAAGATGGCACATTGCTGAAAGAAGCGGTAGCAGTTTTCAATAAGGAAAGAATCGAAGATCACTTCTTAGATGTACTTGAATTTCTGAAAGACAGTTATGTTTGGATACCATGTAATGCTGTCATGAGTGAAGCTGATATGGCTTGTTTCGAGCAAGCTATGAAAGATGCCGGAGATGATCTCTCTGCATTGGTGGGCGAAGAATTCACCACTAACGATGAAGTAAGATTGGTTCCAGATATTTTGCAGAATGGCGATCAGTTCTATTTCCCTGTCTTTTCGAGTGAAGAAGAAATGGGCGAATACGGCGAGCATTTCTCAAAGGTACAGAAGCATCATTTAGAGGTTATCCCTATGGCAAGGAATAACGAAAAGAATGTATCCGGCATTGTCCTAAATGCCTTTACAGAGCCTTTTGTGCTTGATGCCGAGATATATGATATTGTCGAAAAAATGAAATCAAGATTGGAGTAAATAATAATGAGCGAACATAAGGTAGATGTTATGTGGGACGATGCTCCCGTAGATGTTTCCACCGAGGTGGGCTTCATTTGGTCTATCGCCAATAAGTTGAGAGGTACATACCAGAGCGACAAGTACAAGGACGTTATTATTCCTATGGTCATTATCCGCCGCTTTGAGTGCGCATTGGGAGCTACGAAGCAGGCTGTCGTGGAGCAGTACAAGAAGAATCCTGCATATCCTGCAAAAGCTATGTGCCGTGTATCGGGGTATCAGTTCTTCAATACGAGCGAGTACACCCTTGCAGAACTTGTCAATGATCCCGACCACCTCGCAGCGAATTTTCGCAACTATATCGAGGGCTTTTCTGCCAATGTGCAGGACATTATCAAAAGCCTTGATTTTGATAAGCAGATTGACAAAATGGACAAGAATAACCGTCTGCTGTCGGTGGTAAAGGCTTTCTCGGAGCTTGACCTCGATCCCAAGACCATTGACAATGTGAAGATGGGATACATCTTTGAGGACTTGATTCGTAGGTTCTCTGAAAATGCCGAAGCCGGCGATCACTACACTGGCAGAGATATAATCAAGCTCATGGTCAACATTCTGCTTGCAGAGGGCTGTGACGATATTTTCGATGACCACAAGGAGATCACCATACTGGACCAGGCAGCAGGCACGGGCGGTATGCTCTCGACTTCATATAACTTCATTCATCGCTATAACCCGACTGCGAATGTGCGTCTGTTCGGGCAGGAGATCAACCCTGAGTCCTATGCTATGTGCGTGGCTGAAATGCTTATCAAGGGGCAGAATGCCGAGAATATCCGTATGCAGGATACCATGAAGGCTGACTGTTTCCCTGACAGACAGATGCGTTTCGTGATCGAAAATCCACCTTTCGGTACGCCGTGGGGCGGAAAGGACGCTGCTGAGGGTGTTGAGCAGGCTGTCAAGGAGGAAAAACAGAAGGGCTTTGACGGTCGTTTTGGTGCAGGCTTGCCAGGTTCGGGCGATATGCAGTTGCTCTTTATTCAGTCGGCGGTGAACAAGATGGACAATGCCCTCGGACGAGCTGCAATCATCGAGAACGGCTCTCCGCTGTTTTCGGGCGGTACATCTTCGGGCGAGAGCCAGATCAGACGGTGGCTGCTTGAAAATGACCTGATAGAAGCAATTATCGCACTTCCCGTTGACCTGTTCTACAACACAGGTATCGCTACATACATTTGGGTGCTGTCGAAGGACAAACGTGAGGAGCGCCGTGGTAAAATTCAGCTCATTGATGCAGGCTCGATCTTCCACAAGCTGCGCAAAGCTCTTGGAAACAAGAAGAACGAGATCAGTCCCGAAGACCGTTCTGCTATCACTAAGCTGTATGCAGACTTTGCTGAAAACGAGCTTTGCAAGATCTACCCAAACACGGAGTTCATCTATCGTGAGTACACGGTCATGCAGCCGTTGCAGAGAAGCTATGCCGTGACCGAGGAGCGTATCAAGGCAATGCTGTCAAAGGGTTCGCTCTCCTCGCTGTACGATCCTGCAAAGGTGGCAGAGCTTGAAAACTCTGAGGAGGAGCTGACGGGCAAAGAATTGAAAAAGCTCGAAAACTACCAAAACAACGCACCTGTTTACGAAGCTATCATCAAACTGCTGAGATGCGCCGATGATGATAAGGTATATTTATCCCCTGCGGAGTTCATGCCCGTACTGACTAAGATACTCAGCACCGCAACAACAGACAAGAAGCTCCTTGACAAGATCGCTGACGGTCTGTCGGTCATGGACAAGTCTGCCGAGATTCAGCGTGACAAGAAGGGTAACATCATCTACGATAAAGAGACAAAGGACACGGAGATCGTGAAGTTTGATGAAAGCATCGAGGACTATATGGCTCGTGAGGTGCTTCCCCATGTTCCCGATGCACAGTGGTTCTTTGAGGAGGATCTGAGCAAGAAGTCACCTGTTGTAAAGACGGGTGCGGAGATTCCGTTTACAAGATATTTCTATAAATATCAGCAGCCTAAGCCCAGCGAGGAGCTTGAGCAGCGGTTCTTGGAGCTTGAAAAGTCTGTAAGTGAGCGTATCGCACGGCTGTTTGGCTAATGAAAGGAGATTATATGTATAAATTCATTGCAGCTCTGAGCGTTATTATCAGAACATTTTATCTGCCTAATCCCTTTGATTCATTAGGCACTACTTTCCCTGTTACTATTGGAAAAAACACATTGACGATGACACCTATTGTCATGAACTATCTTGCAGAGCCTGTGCTTCATGCGCTCACTTTTGCACTTGTCGGACTGTACTATTCAAGAAGTGAGCACAATCCTTCAAAGGGCAGTTTCTTATATCTTATGTTCTACTGTGTTCATGTCGGACTCCTCTATTTAATGGGACTGTTCGGGTTTGCTACATGGGCTGTTGCACTTATACTTATTGTGTATGCTATGGCACATATCGGCTTTAACGCTCTTAAAAACAGAGTAAGATATGGGGTGTGAATATGCGTGAAATGAAGGATAGTGGGATTGAGTGGATAGCAGATATTCCAGAGCATTGGAGTGTTTCTAAGATTGGAGGGTTATACTCTCTACGAGTGACAAAGGTTAGCGACAGGGATTATCCACCTCTTTCTGTAACAAACAAAGGTATTCTGCCTCAATTAGAAACAGCAGCAAAAACTAATGCACACGATGACAGAAAACTCGTTTGCAAAGGAGATTTTGCGATAAATAGCCGTTCTGACCGTAGAGGTTCATGTGGTATATCTTCATATACAGGCTCAGTTTCGCTTATAAATACCATTCTCCGTCCTATGACGGAGATGCACCCTCAATACTATGACTGGCTTTTTCATACTATCCAGTTCGGCGATGAATTTTACAAGTGGGGACATGGTATAGTCGATGATTTGTGGACGACTGGTTGGCAAGACATGAAGAAAATTTCGATTCCCACTCCTCCGATTACTGAACAAGCAGTAATTGCCGATTTTCTCGATGAACAATGTGCTGAGATTGATACACTTGTCACAGACATTCAATCCCAAATCGAAGCCCTTGAAGAATACAAGCGCTCCGTCATTACCGAAGTGGTCACAAAGGGGCTTGATCCTGATGTTGAGATGAGGGATAGCGGAATTGCGTGGGTTGGCGATATTCCGGCACATTGGCTTGTTGAAAAGGTCAAGTTTCATTTGCAAAGGAATGAGCCAAGAAACCCAGGTGATAAACAGGTATTATCAGTTTATCGTGAATACGGAGTGATCCCTAAAGATAGCCGTGACGATAATCACAATGTAACATCAGAGGATACCTCTAATTATAAATATGTTGTCCCAGGAAACCTTGTAATTAACAAAATGAAGGCTTGGCAAGGTTCAATGGGTGTATCGGAATATGAAGGTATCGTAAGTCCAGCATATTTTATATATAAGTTCACGGATAATCAGATAATGCCCAAATATCTGCATTATCTTTTCAGAAGTTGCTATAAGGACGAGTTCAGAAGAATATCTGGTGGAATTAGAGAGGGACAATGGGATTTATCTCCTTATGAGTTTTCTAATACACTTTTGCTAATTCCTCCAACTGATGAACAGAATAGAATTGTCTCATACATTGATGCGAGGATTAGCGAAATTGAATTTGCAATTACTGAAAAGAAACAGCAGATCGAAACAATAGAGGAATACAAGAAGTCGCTGATATTTGAGTATGTGACGGGGAAGAAAGAGGTGCAAGCTTGATTATGATCTCAAAAGAAGCTGAAAACCTCCTGTTTGAGATTATCGAACATGAGTCTGACGGAAACCATTGGGCAGAACGATTTGAAGCAGCCGACCATCGAGAGGATATTATACTTCGTGGCTGTTTCAAGGAGCTGAAAGATAATAACTTGGTTCACACTACTTGGGCTGACAATATCCCCGTTATCATTCAGGTGCTAAAAGATGGCTACCTTTATCAGCGGCATAAAGAAGAACGAGAAAAAGCTGAACGTGAACTGACTATGGGAGCGTTTGAAAGAGAACTTACTGATTTACTTGAACGAGCCCAAAACATCAGTCCACCCACACAAGTTTCCTATGACGGTGAAAGTATTGCAGAGCATAATATGCCTGCCAATGTGTGGATGGACGATGTGAGGATCTTCCGCGCCAAATATTTAAGTGAACACCCTTTGTATTCGTCAATGGAGTCGCTTTTATTCCATAGGAGCTTTAGCCGTTTAGTTGCTTCATTGACAAGTATAAGCAAAGATAGAGATTTTATTGATAAGATGAATGGAGTGGAAAAGGAGGAAGTTCCGAAGTATCAGGCTAAAACTTTGCCTGAATATGATGTGTTTATTTCCCACGCTAATAAGGATAAAGAGGATCTGATTGAGAAACTTTACCAGTCACTTCAAAAGTTAGGGATAAGCATCTTCTATGACAAAGAATCACTTGAATGGGGCGACAACTGGAAAGAGCGGATTTTGAATGGTACAAAGAAGGCTGAGTTTGCTATTATTGTTATTTCCGAGAATTTCTTTGACCGTGAATGGACAGAGCGTGAGCTTTCTGAGTTTCTGAACCGTCAAAACCGTAATGGACAAAAGTTGATTCTCCCCATAGTACACAATATTACCATGCAACAGCTTCAGGAGAAGTATCCGAATGTGGCTGATATTCAGGCAATCGATTCAAGCAAATATAATTGCGATCAAATCGCTCTGCTGTTTGCAAAACAACTAATCAAACGACTGAAAGCCAATTAAATGGAGGTGTGTGGTATGGCTAAATTGCTTAAAAAAGTCTCAAATGCCTATTGGGTGTATTATGTGAACGAAGCAGAAGCCAAGAAGTTTGATGACAGCAAGGTCGGAAAATGGATGTATTTTTTCAAAGATAATGACTTTGCGGCTAAAATATGCGAGAAAGCGGTTGCCGATGGCGTTGTGGCAGAAGCAAAGCATAGCAACGCTCCTGACGGTGTGTGCTGTTTCTATCTTCATTTCGATGATAAAGAAGCTCATAAACGCTGTATCACATATTTCCTTGAAAACGGTCTTATCCGAAAAACTAAGGCTGGAAAGCTATACAATATCTCGTTTAAGTTCGATGATCAGACACGTAAGGGCGAATATGGCGACGGTTTTGTATCTGAGATCAAACTCGCTAATTTTGTAAATCTTGAAACTGGAGAATGGATCGGAGGATAACAGCATGAATGACATACTAACAGAAAAACAATATCAAGCTGAACTGCTCGGCATACTTCGTGACCAAAACGGCTACACGATCAGAAAAGCGACCGACTTTGACCGCCGTTTTGCGATCGACCGTGAAATGCTGTTTGGCTTTCTGAATGATACCCAGCCTGAGACAATGGAGAAGCTCCGCAAGATACATAAGGACAGGCTCGAAGATACCATTGTTTCGTTCATCAATGCGGAGTGTACGAAGAAAAGGGGCAGCCTACTTGAAGTCCTCCGTCACGGTGTTGAACTGTCGGGGCATAAGCTGGAACTGATGTTCACAAAGCCTGCAACCACTTTCAATAAAGATCTGATGCGGAAATACGAAATGAACCGCTTTACCGTCATGGAAGAAGTGTGGGCGAACGACAAAGAGCGAATTGATGTTGTTATCTTCCTCAATGGCTTTGCGATCATCTCTATGGAGCTGAAATGCAACTATGCAGGACAGTCAACGGACGATGCGATATATCAGTACCGTATGGAGCGTGATCCGAAGTCCAGACTGTTCTTATTCAAGGCAGGCACACTCGTCAATTTCGCTATGGACTTGCACGAAGTCTATATGACAACGAAGCTCGACGGTGAAAAGACTTTCTTCCTGCCGTTCAATCAGGGCAACGGTGAGGGTGTCAATGCAGGTGCAGGAAACGCTCCCTGTGGGGATGATTATCCTGTACGTTATATGTGGGACGATATTCTTACCAAAGATACCATTCTCGACCTGATCTCCAAATTCATTTTCATTCAGACCTCTGAGAAAGAGAATGAAAAGACAGGAAAGGTAGAAGTCAAGGAAAGTATTATTTTTCCCCGTTATCATCAGCTCGATGCTGTCCGCAAGCTCCTTGCCGATGTAGAGGAAAACCGCACCTCGCTCAACTATCTTATTCAGCACAGTGCAGGCTCCGGCAAGACCAACACTATCGCTTGGCTTGCGTATCGCCTTGCTACGCTCCATGATGCCGACAACAAGATCATTTTCGACAATGTTATCATAATGACAGATAGAGTAGTTGTTGACAGACAGCTTCAAAAAGCGATCATGGGTATGGAGCATAAGTCGGGACTTATTCGTGTGATGGACGAAAAGTGCAATTCTGCCGATCTCGCTATCGCCCTAAACGGCAATACGAAGATCATTGCAACTACTATCCAGAAGTTCCCGTATATCGTAGACAGCGTTCAGGGTTTGAAGAATAAGCGTTTTGCTGTCATTATCGACGAAGCACATTCTTCTACGGCAGGCAAGGATATGGCAGCGGTCACGCAGTCCCTCGGTATGGGTGATGAGCTGTATCAGGATATGGAGGACGAGATCGCCGCAGAGCTTGCAAGAAACGGCAAACAGCAGAATGTTTCGATGTTTGCTTTCACGGCTACTCCAAAACCGACTACATTACAGCTTTTCGGCACGATCAATCCTAACGGACAGCGTGAAGCGTTCCATGTGTATTCGATGAAGCAGGCTATCGAGGAAGGCTTTATCCTCGATGTATTGCAGAATTATACCACTTACAAGACCTTCTATCAGATCAACAAGGAGATAGAGGAAGATCCCAAAATGCAGACCGCAAGTGCGAAACGGCAGATTGCTCGGTTTGTTGAGCTGCACGAAACAAATATTGCCCAGCGTATCGAGGTCATCGTAGAGCATTTCCGCACAACTGTTATGCAGGAACTTGGCGGGCAAGCAAAGGCAATGGTCATTACAGCTTCAAGACAGGCAGCCGTCAAGTATTGTAGGGCTTTTGGAGACTATTGCACTAAAAAGGGATACAAGGGCATTCGTGCGCTTGTTGCGTTCTCCGGCAAGGTGAAGCTCCCTGATGATGATACGGAATACACAGAGCCCGGTATCAACGGTATCCCCGAAGATCAGCTCACCAAAGAGTTCGACAAGGACGATTATCAGGTGCTTTTGGTCGCAAACAAATATCAGACAGGCTTTGACCAGCCGAAACTCTGTGCTATGTATATCATGAAGAAGCTCAAGGGTGTCAATGCGGTACAGACACTTTCACGTCTGAACAGAATTTGTCCACCATTTGAGAAAAAGACCTTTATTCTTGATTTTGTCAACAGCTATGAGGATATTGTAGGAGCATTTGCTCCGTATTACACAACTACGCTTCTCTCAAATTCCGTTACTCCGACTGCGATCTACGACCTTGAAGCACAGATAGACGCTTATGCGATCATTGATCCCGATGATGTAGATAAGGTCAACGAGATACTTTACAAGGAGAAGGTGCAGTCTGCTGACAAGAAAAAGATCAACTTCTGCCTTGATAAGTCGCAAAAACTGATAGAGCATTACAGTATCGAAAAAAAGCGTGAGATTATGGTTGACCTCCGTCATTTCGTGCGTTTTTATGAGTTTATGATCCAAGTGTCCAGCTTTGAGGATACAGAGCTGCACAAAAAATATAACTACATCATTCTACTGCTATCCCACATCAATATCAAGCACCCCGGACTGGGTTTCAACCTTGACGGCAAGATCAGAGCGACGCAGTTCGTGCAGAAGAAACAGGACGAACATACAGAATCAGATATTGTCGCAAAGCCAGTTGTGAAGCTACCCTCTGCTGAAACATTCGGTCTTACTCCTGCAAAGGAAGAAAGGCTCTCGGAGATCATCGCAGCGATCAATGCACGGACAGGCAAATCCTATGACAGCGATGTTGCGGTAAAGGCAATGCTTCAGATTAGGGATATTCTGATGAAATCCGACAAGCTGAAAGCAAGTGCGAAGAATAATACGGTCAAGGATTTTGAATTCTCCTATTTTGATGATATTGACGATGCACTGATCGAAGGCTTGGAGCAGAATCAGGACTTTTTCTCCCTGTTGCTCAATGATGAGGAGATTAAGCGTGAAGTGCTTGGTATCTTTACAGAGGAGATCTACACATCACTAAAGCAGGCAGCAGAAGAATAATAGAACGGAGATGATGAAAAATGGCTATCAACATTGCTCCAAAGTCTCTTGATACAGAGCTGAGTGAGCTTATGCGTGAGGTATCAACCGGTAAAGAACAACTACCTGAGTTTCAGCGTGGGTGGACATGGGATAATGACAGAATCCGTGGCATTATCGCAAGTTTATCTCAGGGTTATCCTATGGGAGCAATCATGCGGCTTGAATATGGGAATGAGAATGTGCGTTTCAAATATCGCACTATTGAGGGTGTAACAGTCACGGGAGTCACTCCTGAGTTCCTTATTCTTGACGGACAACAGAGATTGACTTCAATGTATCGTGCGACTTGCTGTAAAGAACCTGTTGAGACAACAACAGAAAAAGGCAAGGAAATCAAGAGATTCTACTATTTAGACATTAAGAAGTGCTTAGACGAAAGTGAAGATCGAGTTGATGCTGTTATTGCCGTTCCGAGCGATAGAAAAATCAAGACAAACTTTGACAGAGATGTAGTTCTTGATCTGTCGACTCGTGAACTGGAGTTTGAACACGAAATGTTCCCCATAAACATCATATTTGACAGCAATGCCCGTGAAGATTGGGCAGACGGCTACAAGGAATACCACGAATACGATAAGGCATTCATGGAGAAATACAAGCAATTCAGAACTCAGGTTATTGATACGATCGTTGGCTATAAGTTGCCTGTTATCACTTTAGGCAAAGAAACGCCAAGAGAAGCTGTTTGCAAGGTCTTTGAGAATGTAAATACAGGCGGTGTACCGCTGACGGTATTTGAGCTTGTGACAGCTACCTTTGCGACCTATGACTTTGACCTTCGCAAAGACTGGATCGAGTGCAGAGACAAGATTCGTGGCAAGGGGGAAACTCTTAATACAGATGTTATGGAGGGTGTGGACGAAACATCTTTCCTTACTGCTATTACGCTCTACACAACCTATCTTTCAGATAAGATGACTACTTGTAAGAAGAAAGATGTTCTCGCTCTGAATTTTGAAGATTACAAGAAAAACAGAGATATTTTGCTTGAAGGCTACAAAATGGCTCGAAAGTTCCTGTTCCAGCAATATGTGTTCAGAAAGCGAGATCTGCCTTATACAACTCAATTGATTCCGCTATCAGCAATCTGTGCTGTGATTCGTACAGCTACATTCAATCTTCCAAGCACTCAAAAGATATTGGCAAAATGGTTTTGGTGTGGTATCATGGGCGAAATGTACGGCGGTGCGAATGAGACCAGATATGCAACTGATATTGAAGATGTAGTGGCAGATATTCAAGGAAAAGATAGCCAGAACAGAACAATCAACGCTGCTTATTTCTCTGCAACTCGTTTGCTGTCGCTTCAAACACGAAATAGTGCCGCATATAAAGGCATTATGGCACTCGTTTATAGAGAACAATGCCGTGACTTTATGCAGGGCATAACAATGGATATTGTCAAGAGTATGGACGAATCGCCGGATATTCATCACATTTTCCCTGAAGCATACTGCAAGAAAATGGGGCTTGACAAGTCTAAATGGAACTCGATCGTCAACAAAACTCCGCTGCTTCCTGCGTCCAACAGACAGATCGGCGGTGATGCTCCAAGTGTTTACAGCGGAAATATAATGAAAAAAGCGGAGATCGACGAAGTTGAACTTCGTTTCCGAATCGAGTCCCACCTCGTCAACTACGATTACCTTATCGCAGATGACTTTGATCACTATTTCATAGCAAGGGCTAAAGCTATCCTTAAAGTCATTGAAGCTGCAATGGGTAAGACAATAGCCGATAAGGGTTCTGAGCAGACGATCAAGGAGTATGGTTGCAGCTTAGAAGATAATGCAAACTGAAAGCGGTGAGGTCATGCGAAATAATGCCCACATTCTCACTGCTGTTTCGTTTCATTTCTCCTGCGGTGGTTTCTTTGGCGGTTACGGCAATGTGACGGTCAAAAAAGAGGGAAATCATGCCGTGCTGACGGTTAGTCCCTCAATGCTTCGTGAGGGTAAAGTTGAGGACACCACAAAAGAACTGACGATAGCCGAATGGAATGATTTTATCAGTGATGTTTTCTCAAAATATCATATAGACGATTGGAATGAGGAATATATCAATCATGACATTCTTGACGGCACTCAATGGTCGTAAAGGTCACTCTTGATAACGGCAGCGAGCTTGAACACTACGGCAGCAACGATTTTCCTCCGAATTGGAGGAGCTTTGTAAAGTACATCAATAACCTGATTGCTTTTTCGGGTGTAGAATTCTAACTGTAATCAATTAAAGCCGACTTCATCGAGGTCGGCTTTAAGCTAAGAAAGGAGCTTCTATGGACAAGGAACAGTATACAAAATTCTCCGATGCTCAGATTGGCAGTACGATCAACCGTCCCGTGCTGGTGTCTGCAATCGTAGAGAATACTGCACGAAACGGCAATACATTCGTGAAATATCGTATCGCAGTAGCATCACGGTCGGCTCTGAGCTTGTCTATCAGCTCGGCGCATTCCCCATAGCTTGCGGTGAGTGCCGACATACGGACGCCAATCATATAGGCGATCGTAGTAACTACCTCTTTGGTATCAACGGTCAGGGTTTAACCTCCTTTATCGCTTGTACATTCGATATGTTTATCAATGACCGTCATTATCTCGTTAAGCCGATTTTCTCCGATACCTTTGATCTTGCTCAGATCGGCTCGTAAACTGTCATAATCAATGGGGTGCGTTTCAGGGAACAGGAAAACAATATGATGAAGAGTTTAAAAAGCAGGCAATAAAGCTCGCAAGCTTCAGGCAGCAAACAAGCGGATCAAAGAGCTTGAAAAGAAAAACCGTGAGCTTGAAGAGCTTAATGAATTTCTGGAGGAAGCATCTGCTTTTTTCGCTGCGAACCGTCGGAAGTCAGGAAAGAAGAACGGTTAAAGTTCATTTCCAAAAAGACTGATGACGGTAGGATAACAGGAAGGATCAGCTTTTACTGCAAGGCTTTGGAGGTTACAAGACAAGCATTTTACGATCATCTCAGCCATAAAAACTCCCCCTGGAAGTATCAGGCTCTTGCAGATGAAATGATAAAGATCCAAGAAGACCAATATAATGACTGCTACGGCAGGGAGCGTATGTACATGGCTCTCACGCTGAAAAAAGAAACAGGAGAAATAGCTTTTGACATTCCCTGTGAAGCTACTGTACGCAAGGTCATGGCACAGATAGGATTGATACACAAGCCTCGCAGAAAGCCAAACGGGATAACCAAAGCGGATCGGCTTGCTCAAAAATCGGATGATCTTTTCAGACGTGATTTTTACGCAGACAGACCTTTGAAAAAAGCTGTGACCGACATAAGCGAGGTGAAGGCAAAGGATGGAAAGCTCTATGTTTCAGCGATATTTGACTGCTTTGATCTGATGCCGCTGGGGATAGCTATTGAAGATAATATGAGAGCTTCACTCTGCTGCCATACTCTTGAAAACGCAAACAAATCATATCCTGATATAAAAGGCTGTATCATACATTCGGACAGGGGCAGTCAGTATACAAGCGAAGAGTACCGAGCTGCTGTAAAGAAATATGGGATCATTCAAAGCATGAACAGTGCCGGCGGAAGATGTCATGATAATGCACGCTGTGAAAGTATGTGGGGAATCTGCACCGCCAACGGCGGGCTGCCTCCGTCAACCCGAAGAAAGCTCTACTATGATCATATCTTTCTCGTTGCATAATTCTTGTTCGAATAAAATGTGTCAAGTGATATTGACAAAACCAGGTAGAACTTGTCCGGCAATTTTAACGCAGTAAACCGCATCATGACAAGTACAAGTCTCTTTCAGTATGGAAACAAAAAGAATATACAAAGAAAAACGCTCCTGTACTGGAAAAGTACAAGAGCGTTGGCAGTAGGTTAAAATCGTTGTATCCCGACGGTAAGTTTCCGTCAGAAACTTCGCTTGACCGTCAGCGACAAGCGTTGTATGAGGAGCGTGAAAAACTCTACGAAGAATACCGCTACCTCAAAAAAGAGTATGCTGATTTAGACAAGGCAAGCCGAACGATTGACGATTACCTTGAAAGTTTGAGGGATGAACCTGAGCGTAGGCGGAAAAAGGGAGAGTTGGAATAACTCTGCAAACTGGAATTTGACGCTCTATTAATGCTATTAAACCCAATCAATAGCATTCTTTACAAGTTTGACAAATGGTTCACAGGTCAGATTTTGGGTATTGTGTGCAGGAACGATACAGCAGATTTTTCCCTTGCCATAGGTGTGAATCCATACAGCAGGCTGAACGCCGTTCTTTGAAACGGTTTCTGCAAGAATCGTTGTATCAGCATTCGGAATCATTTTCATTACATAATGTTCGTCAAAATCAGGGAATGTGAATTTGCCAATGCCTTCAATAATCGGATGTTCTGCTATCGGTTTTACAGTAAGCGGACATTGTTCGGGATGAGTGATAAAGTTACTTCTTACAACATTTGTGAGGATTGCGTGATTTTCTGGGTAATCAGTAAGTGATGCGTGAAACATAATCGTTCCCATACCATTCTGAACATCATTCAGAAATTTCTCCGTCCATTTTTCATCACACCAGATTGGAGTAGGAATCTGATCATTTTCAATAGGATCTTTGAAAGACAAAAACAAATCAAACTGCCCGTTGAAATAATCATTTGGGTTCTTTGTGAATGTTACTTCATAATCTGCGTTAAACAGATAGTCCATCATAGGCTTGATGGACTCATCATGATGCCAGTAATCGTGTACCAAAACAAATACTTTTTTACTCATAAGTTATACGTCCTTTCATCACCATTTTATGGCTACGTTTCTATGAATTCTCGTTTTTTAGATGTGCGTTAAATTCCGATTTGTCAATCTGTTTCATTTGCTTCTTCAGGCTTATAGTTTCGTTCAATATATTCCTCAACAGCCTTAATGAACATCTGATTCATGCTCATGCCCATTTCAGCAGCGATAGCTTTCAGTTTTTCACGCTGTCCCTTTGGAACACGAATTTTGATGTCATCAAGATGTGTTTTCACATATTTTGCCGTAATCGCTTTTCGTTTTTCGTTGTAGTACATAGAAATCAATCCTTTCATATTGTACCCATTACTATAATTATACTATCTTAGAAGCTTTTTGTCAATTCATCTTATAAAAATTGTCCGGATTTTTTCAGAGAACTTTGTACGCATTGCGGCTTGAAAAAACAAGTGCAATGATATATAATAGTATTGTACCCAATACTAAAACATGAAAGGAGTTTTTCAAAATGATTCAAAAAAATAATTCCCATTGCAGCAAGTATTACGTTGATAGGCTCAGCAAGTCTGACAGCCTATGCCGATATGGTTTTGTCAATATCACTTGACACATTTTATTCGAACAAGAATTATGCAACGAGAAAGATATGATCATAGTAGAGCTTTCTTCGGTCTTCCGGAGGCAGCCCACCGTTGGCGGTGCAGATTGTTCCGGAACCTTCGGACAAGATCTCATCAATAATCTGAGTTGTATTATTAAGGTGTTCTTTTCTCTGCTTGCAGATTTTGTCATACTCTCTTAAATCTGATATCTTTTTATCAAGTTTAGCTATTTCATCAGCCCGACAGGACATTTGTGTCAGAATGTATATTTCTCATTGAATTACGCTCCGCACTGCGATAGTATTTTCTGTAATTTATCGGTGTAACGCCGTACAGCTTTTTGAATCTGCGGCAGAAATAGCCGATGTTCTCAAATCCTGTTTCATGCGCTATGGCACAAACGCTGTTTTCGGTATCAACAAGGAGCTTTGACGCACGTTTCAGTCTGTATTCTACAACGTAATTTATCGGCGATGTGTGCAGGTATATCCTGAAAATATTGAGGACACTGCTTTTGCTTATAAGAACTGTTCCTGCAATATCGTCCAGTGTTATCTGACCGCTGTAATTATCATGAATATACTGCATCATTATCTGAAGCTTAGCCTGCGTTTGTGCAGAATGCCCGGACACGGGGCCGCAGTCTGTTATTTGTATGCTTTCATATAACAGCCACCATAGTTTCAGCAGCAGTTCTACCGTTTCCATTTCAGAAGCCGTGCCAGAACCCTGCACAGCAAATACCGACCTCATTGTTTCGATAATGCTGTGGTGCGCTGTTTCTTCGGCGGAAAAAATCACACATTCGGTAGTCGATTCAATTATCGGTCTGATGTATCTGCTGTATATCAGACTGCCCTGCGGCGCAAGCAGAACAGGTGAAAAAACAATGTTCGGAATGATGGTGCTGTCCTGGGCTTCAAACCTGTGTATCACCTGAGAATTTATAAAGATCCCATCGCCCGAGCTTAGAACATATCTGTTTCCACCCACCAGAAAATCAGCCTTGCCATGCTGTACATAAACAAATTCGACCTCTGGGTGCCAGTGCCAGTCGATACAGTGAAAATCGAAATCCCAGATGTCCTCATAATAGTAGCTGAACGGATATTCTTCGCTGCCGTGACTTGCAGTTTCACGTAAGGTTTCGTCCGTTGTGATTCTGTCCTTTTTGATTTCATTTCCCATGTTCTCACCCAATTTACGATATTGTGTAATAAAAATGTGATTTTGTGTATTGAAATGTTACGACATTTACTATATAATCTAATTATATCATTTGTAAAGGAGTTTGTCAATATGGCTGTAAATTACAGAAAAACACTTATATCCTGCTATCTTGGATTCATCACACAGGCAATAGCGGCTAATTTCGCTCCGCTTCTATTTCTCACATTTCACAATGGCTATGGTATTTCGTTTGGAAAAATTGCCCTTATCTCGTCAGTATTTTTTGTTACTCAGCTTATCATAGATGTGCTGTGTGCACGTTTCGCCGACAAGATCGGCTATCGGAAATGCGTTATCGGTTCGCAGGTGTTTTCTGCGCTGGGACTTATCGGGCTTGCTTTTCTGCCAGAACTGCTTCCCAATCCGTTTTCAGGAATAATTATAAGCACGGTCATATATGCAATGGGAAGCGGTCTGACCGAGGTACTTGTAAGTCCGATAGTTGAAGCCTGCCCGTTTGAGCACAAAGAAGCTGCAATGAGCCTGCTGCATTCATTCTACTGCTGGGGTTCGGTCGGAGTCATACTCATTTCAACACTGTTTTTTACTGTTTTCGGCATAGAAAACTGGAAGTGGCTCTCTTGTATCTGGGCGATAATTCCGCTGGTGAATGTTTACAATTTTTCAGTATGTCCCATTGCACACCCCGTCGAGGACGGCGAGGGAATGCGTATCCGTGACCTGCTCAGAGTCCCGCTGTTCTGGCTTGCGATACTGCTTATGGTTTGTGCGGGAGCCTCGGAGCTTTCAATGGCGCAGTGGGCGTCGGCATTTGCAGAATCCGCTCTCGGACTGACTAAATCAGTCGGAGATATTGCAGGTCCGTGTATGTTTGCGGTGACGATGGGCATAAGCCGTACACTTTACGGGAAGTACGGCGAAAAGCTCGATCTTATGAAATTCATGATAGGCTCGGCGCTGCTGTGTCTGATCTGTTACATCACTGCATCCCTGTCGGGAATACCTGTAATCGGACTTCTAGGCTGCATAATGTGCGGATTCTCGGTAGGTATCATGTGGCCCGGTTCTATTAGCATCTGTTCGGGAAAAATACCCACCGGCGGAACTGCAATGTTTGCACTCCTCGCCATGGCTGGTGACCTTGGCGGAGCACTCGGTCCTGCTATTGTAGGAAATATCACCCAGCGTGCAGGCGATGATATGCAGAAGGGTATGCTCGCAGGCTGCGCATTTCCCTTGATACTTATGATATCGCTCCTGTTGCTGAACAGAGCCAGACGCAGGAATAACTGATCGTATCCGTCAGGTTTATGCAAAGCTACAATAGGAAAAAGGCATCATGTATCCGGACATGATGCCTTTTTGTTTTTCATACGGTGTCAGCGGTCAATTTACGAATTTTATAGAGCCTGTTCTATACTTCTGAACTGCGACGGAGTAATACTCTCGAACCTTTTGAAAATCTTGCAAAAATAACTGCTGTCACAGAAACCTGTTTCTTCAGCTATCTGATCGACAGTTTTCTGCGTTTCCGCCAGAAGCATTTTAGCCGCCTGTATCTTGCGTTTTGTGATATATTCCATCGGTCGGCAGTTCAAGGTCTGCCTGAATAATCTGCACAAATGCTGCGAAGAAACGCCTGCGGCTTTACTTATGGATTCAAGGCCGGGCTGTTTCATATAGTTTTCGTCAATATATGCGATCGCCTTTGTCACCGCAGGGGCGATTTGTACACTGCCTTTTCCTTTCGCCGCAAGGCGGCTCAATTCAATGAAAAAGCTGTACAGATAGCCCTACGCTCTGAAATTTCCGTCAACCTTGTCAGACAGGAGTGCCTCGTGCATACATCTGAAACAGTGGTCAAGATATGTAATTTCTTCCTTTGGAAGAGGGAAGATTTTTGGCTTGTCAAAGCCGAGTGCTTTAAGCATATCAGGGCAGGACTTTCCTGATGGTTTTATCCAATGCGTATCCCAGGATTCGTCCGTTGAATAATACTCATGCGGACAGCAGGCAGGGATAAAGAATGCAGTGTACGGTTTTATTATATGTTTCTCTCCGTTCATTATAAGCACGCCGCTGCCTTTTGTACAATAAAGAGCCTTGACATAATTGTCACCTTTGTCGCATTTAACATGATACTGCCATTCGTTCAGCCCTATGCTCACCAAAAAGACGGGAAGACTGCTTTCTTTGCTGATTATCGGATAATCGTAGAATTTCAAAATTAATTCACCGCCTGTGCTAAAATCGTTATATCTTAATAATATCATTCATTGACTTGTATGTCAATAAGCGTTATAATCTGGCTATCTCAACTTCCGTGTTGATGTTAACAAGTATTTAACAATCAACTTATGTAAAATGAAATAATTTAGAACGCAATATTTGTTCAGCTATACAAAAATCTTGTGCATATGAGAGAAATATGCAGAATATAGTGACTTTTGGTGTTATATGTGTTAAAATAATGTATACGTAGATAAAAAAGTCTATTGCAAAAAAAATTGATAAGCCCAATGAAGATGTAAATGTTTATTATGCACAATTACTCGTTGTAATAATTGTGTGATATGATGAAGTTAAATTACTCTGCAACAAAACTTGAAGAAAATCACACCTATATTATGAAAAAACGTTTAATATGAAAAATATCGTTAAGAGAATCGCAGCTATGGGTGCTGCTGTTATGATGATGAGTTCTATGGCTATTGGGGCTAGTGCGGCAGATAGTTTCTCGTTCTATATTTCCAACACTGGATCTGTTACGTCAAAAGTTATTACTGCTGGAAATGCAGCTCAGGATGATTATGTTAGGGTCAACTACCGAATTGACAAAATTTCCAATGCTACATCCGTTTCATATAGAACAACGGTTGGAGGTACATATATTGCAAGTGGAAAAATCTCGAGTAAAGGAAACCATACTACGAAACACACTAATGCGACATACATTGATAAAGGTGAACGTATTTTGTGCACAATGTCACTCAATCCAGCTCCGTCAGGTGTAGGTAGTCATGCTTCAGGATATGTTAGCGGTAAATAAAATTTAAACTAAGGCAATATCACTAACTATCTTTTTATGTGATATTGCCTTAAATTATACGATCAATTTAACAGCTTGATTTCTATACTACCTCGCAGCAATAACCCAAAAGAAAGGAATGACATATGAAAAATATCAGAAAAACAAAAGTATTATTGCCCGTGATGTTGGCGGCTGTGGCGCTGTCAGCTTGTGAAAATACTCCCGACAATATCAGAAGCAACAAGCATTCGGCTGAGGTGGACAGCGGCGAGGCTTATGTTTCGCCCGAGAATATTTATGACAGCTTTGATGCTGCATTTGAAAAAGAGTATACAAAATTCAAGCTGCCCGAAAAATCGGCGGTGAGCATTTGCAAACCTGACGGCGTTTATGACTTGGAGCTTGCTTATATCAATGCCGAAAATGATATGGACTGGCTGTCGTCAAAAGTGGAAGAGCTGCAAAGTGCCTTGGATATCAAGATCGATGGTAAGATCGAAACTGTGGAAGATCAGGCACAGCTCCAGGACGAACATAACAAACTTAAAATAACACGCTTTGCACAGCCTTATTGCTGTTGGGAGGCAAGCGAAAACGGCGTAAATACCGCAGACGCTGACGCCGATAATATGGAGCTTTTTTATCTCGACAGACCAACTTCTGAAAATGCTGACAGCGGACTTTTGTCTGCTGCTAACAAGGCAAAGACTTTGGCGGACACGTTCAGCAATGTGCTTGGAGAGGAGCTTGACAATGTGGTCAGTGACGGGTATATAATCACCACCGACAGCGGGGTTGGCTATGAGATCGAGATACAAAAGGCATATAAAGGTATCGGCATACAAAATGTTTTTTCCACGAATGCTGACGATACGCTGTTCGTGAAGGGCAATGCGCTTATGACCTATTCAATGCAGACTTATACCGATCTCGACGCAAACTTTGGCCCCGAATATTACATAGGTTGTAACGCTTTCAAGGTGGCAAAGGCTGAGAAAATAGACAAAATGCTGTCTTTCAAGGGTGCTTGCGATCTGCTTGAGGAAAATCTTGCGGACAAGATCGATATACAGTTTGATGACGTCAAGCTTATGTATGAACCTCGTGGCGAGAGTACCGAAGTCGGCGAAAGTGCGGATAATATATGCTGTACGCCAAAGTGGTATTTTATTATCGACGATAAGCAGCCGACAGGTCTGCACGCAATAAATTATGTGACAGTCGATTGCGTTACGGGCGAGATATATGTGCTTATTCCATAGGGGGTGGGGCAATGAAAGCACTTAAATGCGACCTTAACAAGAGTATGCTGAATATCGGATATGTCGGTGCGGTGCTGCTCACGACCCTGCTATGCTTTACCGCAAAGGCGTATACTGACCCAAACACGGCGAAGATATACACGGTGTTTGAGTGCATTGCAAAGCTTGACAAACAGCTTTTTGCTGATGATTATTCCTTCAGTTCCTATCTGATATTCGCAAAAGGTATGTCGGGATATATGGCAATGTTTCTGCCTATAATAGCGGCTTTTCCCTTTATGACGGCATTTTGTGCAGAGCGAAACGGCGGCTCAATGCGGTTCAACATAACCCGAACAGGCAGTTTGAGATATTATCTGTCAAAATTCTGCTCAGCATTTTTGTGCGGCGGTTCAGCCGTTCTATTCGGATATATAATTTTCGGCGTTATCGTGCGGATAATATTTCCGCCATTGAGCCAATACGAACTTTCCGCAGATGATTTATCATTCGTGCTTGTGAACAACAAAAACGAACTTATAGGCGTGTTAAGATATATGCTTTCAGCGTTTTTGTATGGAGCCATAAGCACAATGCCTGCGCTATTCATAAGCTCATTCTGCAAAAATCCATATCTTATAACCTGCGTGCCATTTATGGTAACATATATGTGGCAGATAACTGTGCAGAAACTTATTGCAAATTCGATGATGAAAGAGGATTTCGACAGGGCAAGTATATTGGAGAATTTTTATCCCAACAGCATAATGAATTTGTCATATTACACAGCTTTTGCTGACACAAAATACATTCTGTTTTTCAATTTCGGGATAATACTTTTCTCTGTGATAGGTTTTATAGTAATAATGAATATGCGGCTGGACAAAGGGGTGTAAGCGATGAAAAATTTTAGTTTGAAGCAAGCCTTTTCCTGTGAGATGACGGAATTTGTCAAATGGGTCTGCGACGCACGAATGGTGATAGTTGCGGTGCTGCTCATATTCATAAACAATTTTGCAGTTTCTCCGCTGACTAACAATGCAGAGCTTATGGGTGAGCCGCTTAACATACTAGAGCCATTTATAGCGGTAGCAAATTCTGAGATACTGATACTTATAATCCCAATAGTTTTTCTGACCCTTATTGCTGACTATCCGAAAGTCGACACCAATACTGTGTTTTATATCGTGCGTATCGGCAGGGCGAACTGGTTTGTAGGGCAGGTTTTGAAACTTGTTTTTATGATAGTATCATATCTTGCGGTAATATTTATCGGTACAGTTTTGCCAATGCTTTCAAAGGGCTTTTGGTACAATGGCTGGAGCAATGTTGCCACGGGTTTTGTGAAAATGTTCCCCGACAGGCGAGGCGATTTCGGCGTTGAGCTGCTTCCAGAAAATCTCTACAATCAGCTTTCGGTATTTGAGGCGGCGGTGAAAAGCTATCTGCTCGTGGCGGCGTATTTGATGATAATAGGGCTGATACTGCTGGTATTTTCGCTGTTCAAGCGCAAGACTATGGGCTTTATCATATGCGGCGGAATGATATCACTTGGAATGGCGTTCAGTGCTATAAGGACAAATCTTATGTGGACAATGCCAATGGCAAACTCAATAACTTGGCTGCATTACACGAAATATTTCAAAAAGCCAATAATGCCGATGAGCTTTTCTGTGATTTATCTGCTAGTACTTATTGCGGTTCTGCTGGTTTTCGGAGGGATAGCCATTGGTAAGTTTAATTATGATAATGTGACGGAGGTTGCAAGTTAGGGGGACAAAATGGATATCATCAATGTAAATGACGTATGCCTTACTCTTGGCAAAACGGAGATACTAAAGCACATAAACGTGTCCTTTGAGGAGGGCAAGATACACGGACTTATCGGCAGAAACGGCAGCGGCAAAACGATGCTGATGAAGTGCATATGCGGCTTTATCAAGCCAACATCGGGCGAGATAACAGTTGACGGCAAGAAGGTCGGAAAGGACGTTGACTTTCCGAAAGATATGGGAATTATCATTGAAACACCGGGGTTTATACCATACTATTCAGGCTACAAAAATCTAAAGCTGCTTGCAGGGCTGAACAACAAGATAGGCAAAGAAGAGATACGCAACAGCATGAAGCAGGTGGGGCTTGACCCTGATTTAAAGCGCCACGTCCGCAAATACAGTCTAGGTATGCGGCAGAGATTGGGGCTTGCACAAGCCATTATGGAAAACCCGAAGATACTCATTCTTGACGAGCCTTTCAACGGTCTTGACAAGGACGGCGTTAAGGAAATGAGAGAGTATTTGCTCAGCTACAAAGAGCAGGGCAAGACTATTCTCATATGCTCACACTCTGCGGAGGACATCTCAGTGCTGTGCGATACTGTGCATGAAATGGATAAGGGAGTCATTGAGGGAGTAAGGTGACATAGACTGCGTAAGTATGGATTCGTACAAACAGATATCAGGAGCTAATATTGATAGGTTAAAATTAGGACTATTCTGAATAGAATAAGCTGCCACAGATTTTTTCTGTAGCAGCTTATTTTTTGTTTATGCTATTCTTTCTTGCGAAGATATCCGTCATCATATTTCTTAGCTATATGCTGTGCAGCTTGCCAAACACCCCATTTGTCTACAGCCTTATTCCAAATTGTCATATATTACAACATGTTTTCTGAAAAAGTTTACATTTATCAACACAGAAGTTGAAATAGCCATATAAATTTATCATATTCCATTAGCATCTATCACTGATAGGCGCTTTTTTCATAACCAAAACAAGAAACGTGGGGAACAATTTATGATGTAAAATTACGAATATGTTCCCCAATGCTATAGATATCATAAGAGTAGAGAAACCAGCTCTTTTATACAGTAGAGGAATACTGTTTGATATATTCCCTTATTTCGCGCATAATATTAAGGACAAATTTGCTTATTCTATTGACATTTCCCTTATTTTATGATATAGTCTAATGGAAAATAATGGAGGTAAGGAAATGAGAAGTTTTAATTATTCTGCTTTTAAAGAACAAAAGTGGGATTCTGGTATTCTCGGACTTATAGCGGCCATATACAAAGAGGCTGGAAAACAGGAGCAGTATCTGAAACAGCGTCCGCAAGAGATGGAGAAGCTTGTTGAGATGGCAAAAATTCAAAGTACCGAAGCTTCAAATGCGATAGAGGGTATCGTAACAACAAACACGAGGATCAAACAGTTGGTCGAAGAAAAGACTACTCCTCGAAATCGTGACGAACAGGAGATCGCAGGGTATAGAGACGTGCTGAACGTTATACACGAAAGCTTTGACGCTATTCCGATAACTCAGAACTATATTCTGCAGCTTCACAAAATGCTTTATAGTCATATGAACAATCCGCTTGCTGGCAGAACAAAAAGCGTGCAGAATTATATCAGTGCGGCTTACCCCGATGGACATACAGAAATACTGTTTACTTCGCTCGCGCCAAATGAAACATCTGAGGCACTTGACAGGATATGTGAAGAGTACAATCGTGTTATCGGTAATTTGGAGGTTGAGCCGCTTATAATTATCCCTATAATTATCCACGATTTTCTCTGTATACACCCTTTTAATGACGGCAACGGAAGAATGAGCCGTCTGCTTACCACTCTTCTGCTGTATCAGAATGGCTTTTACATTGGCAAATATATATCGCTCGAGGCAAAGATCTCTAAGAACAAAGATCTGTATTACAGTGCTATGAGTCAGTCGCAGATGGGCTGGCACGAGGGCAAAGAGGATGCTTTGCCATTTATAAAGTACATTTTAGGCACGATACTTGCATCGTATAAAGATTTTGAAGAGCGTACATCCATTGTTCAAGAAAAACTGCCTGCACTTGAGATGGTCAGAATGGCAAGCAAAAGCAAAATAGGACGATTTAACAAGCAGGATATAAGGGAACTCTGTCCTACTCTCAGTGACAGTTCTATCGAAGGTGCACTAAGAAAACTTGTTGCCGCAGGAGAACTAAAAAAAGAGGGCAAGGGAAAGAGCACCTGCTATTTCAGATTAAATTAGATTAGAAGATGTTCTACACATCGCATGACTAGGTTTTGGCGGACTTGGAGCGGCAGGTGAGTTTTTAGGTAATGCCAAGGCGGTTAGTTTGCTTGCTACAGAAAAGATAAAGTCAGGAGATAAAGTCATTTCAACAGACCCTGAAACAATGGAAACTTCTCCGAAAATTGTTCTTGAAACCTACATAAGAGAAGATTCCAAACTAATTCACCTAGTTATAAATTGAAATACATCATGATAATCAAAATCCCAATGACCATTTTATGAAAAAACTCAAACTGATTATCGACTAAGTGGTAATTATAAAAAAATCGCCCTCACTATAATGAAGGAAGTAAAATTAATCGTGCTCAATGGCGTCAGCAAAAGAAAAATTATTGGAAAAATGAGTGGGATTCGGGAAGGTGGAAATAAATGAATAATTATAAGTATTTTAGTGATGTCTTAAAGAATGGATACTTCACAGAAACACCATGTCAGTTTTGTGGAAGTTCTGAACATTGTCTTGAAGGATCTTTTTTTGACAGAGATGACAATCTTGTATCTATATGTCTCAATTGCTTTGATAAACGAAAAGTAAGTGTAGATATTCCTAGCTATATAGCAGATAGAGTTGTAAAAAAACAAAATGAAAAAGTAACTGAATTGAGTTTTTGTCCACCTGTACCTTGGATTCAAAATAACGATTGGCCTGTTTGCTGTGATGATTATATGACATATATAGGTGAGTGGGAAAGGGAAGATTTTATCAAAAATTCTACAAACGGTGATGGATTGTCTTTACTAAAAGAACTTTTGATTGATGAACTAAAGAATAATGTTGAAAGTTACGAAGCACTTTGGGCGGATTTAGGATATGAAACTGCTGCATTTGTTTTTAAATGTTCAAAATGTGGGAATAAAGTGGTTTTATGTCAAGATTATTGATGATATCATTTTGTAGATTAAAAAGGAGAAGATTATGGGACTTATAGGAATAAAGGCTGCAAAAAATGATTTTAATGCAGCTATAGCAAAAATCGTAAGAAAATATAGGGATATGTCACTGTCTGAAATCAAGAAGATAGTGTTGGAGGGTAATTATTTATATGAGTGTGATTATGTTGATGAGCAGGGTATCAAGGTGATACTGTCTATTGATTCGGAGCTGAATAAGAGCGGGATAGCGACTGTTATTTACGAGCACGACCGGATAACGGACCTTGCTAGGCTCATATGCTGAAACTGCGGAGCAGGTAGAGGAAGAAATGGACAGAGAGGCATTGTTAGAAAAAAATCTCATGTGTTTGTGACTTGCTTGCTGAAGTTAATGGTTTTGATAATATTTCTGATTTTTATTATCTAAAAAAATATTGCCGAACTAATAAAAATAAAGAAACTTTGTAAAAAGCATTCCATTAATAAGTATGTGAGTATGGACATAAAAATTTTCTTATAAGGCACAAAATGCAAAAGTGTTTGGACTTTAACAGAACCTAATGAAAATTATAAGGAAATATTGGGAATGGCACTGTTAAGAAAATCAAATAAGGAGAAAATAAGGCAATCAAATGAAAATAAAACATTTTGGTGGAACTGAATATGCAAATAATATTTCTGAATTTTCGGAAATATTACAAAAAAGGTATGGCGATGATGTCAACGAGTTTTGGATCACTAATGATACTCAAGATAATCCTTGCTTAGTGATATTGGTAAACAAAGAAATGGCGAATCTCACCTATTTTCCAGACGAGGAGTCACTCGGTTTTCAGTCAGTTGGTCGCCAAACCGGTCAGACCAATGAATATTGTATTTTTTATACTAATACACCTGAGGAAGAAATTGAAATCAGCAGAGATTCAATTATCTCAGTAAATAAAGCTTTCGAGGCAGCCAAAAAGTTTTTTTATAAATGTGAAATGCCGGATAATATTGAGTGGGCTGAAAATTAAAGGTTTATAATTTTTAGGTAGAGAATATCGTACGAAACAAAGAAAATTAATTAAAGCAGGCAAAATCCAAGATGCTTTTGATATGTTAAAGGAGGGCAAGACAAAATGAGTATAGAGATTAAAGTTGAACCGTACATTTCGGTAGGAAAATGTGTCTTTGGAATGACACGAAATGAATTAACCAAAATGTTAGGAGAGCCAATTTCAACAAATAATTATGGTTATCCGTCTTCTGATGGATTTATAGATGATTATAACTTTTTTTATCTTCTTAGTGATAAAAACGAAGTTTTTGAAGCAGTTGAGATTTTTCCTATATATACTGATGAATTGATTATATTGATTTATGATAACAAAAAAATTGAATTAAGCACTGATCTTGAAAAGACCTTAATGGAATTTGCAAAGATAACAGATGATATGATTCAAGATGAGGACGGTTATTCAAGTGTAAAGCTTGGTATGAGGCTGTTCTGCCCTGATGGACAAGTGGAGAACGCTATTTTTTACAAACAACATTACTATGATTAAACACAGGAAAATTTTCATACATGACAAATTAAGCAATATGCTGCGTTGACTATTTAAGGTTTATAACTTCAAAGCTGAGGATCATCATATTTACTTTGTTGGTGATCGTGCGGTTTGGGAGCATAATAAAAACTGTACTTCATGTATGAATGAAGATGGAGGTTCTCCAGACGTAGATAACCTCATTTCGCAGAGAAGTGATTTAAATAGGGCAGTAAATAATTACAGATAATTATCGAAGTATGGAAGGAGAGTTGTCGAAGGCATTAAAGAGTGGTAAAAAAGTTACTGATGTAGACGTTAAGCTTACATACGAAAATGGTTCATCACGACCATTTGCTTTTGGTGTAAGTTATAAAATTATAAGACACTATACACAATCAAGGAGGAAATTATGATCAAAGGTTTTGAAGACGCATTCACTGATTTACAGTCAGAATTTGTTTCGCTATGTATGGAATATACCAACGGAAGTGTTGATAAAATATATATCTATATTTATCAAGATACATCGCAGAAAATGTTCAATGCTATTTTTGTTAAAGGAAATAGTGTTATACCTGCTGGTAATTTTGCCGATGATGAGGCCTCTGACGAGTTTTTATCGGTCGGAATAAAAGATATTGACAAACTGGTTGAATTGTGCGATATGTATCAATGTAAAGGTCCTAATGAATATAAGTTGGAGTTTGATGTTGCTACTCATAAATTCGATGCATCCTACCGTTATGATAACTATACCAAGAGTGGAATATCACCTGTGTCGGAATTTATGAGTTGGTATGAAGAAATTAAAGAGAAATATGTCAAATAATCAATCGAGGTTCAGAATGTGATGAGGCGATAAAAGGGAATGTTTAAAAATTTTTTTAAATTTGTTGGTGAAAACAAGAGTTGCCGTTCAATTAAAGACTTTATCAATGCTGTCTCTGGTAAAAGTTATTTAAACGGAATGTACAGATTCTTTGAAAAAAATGATATTGATGAGTGGAATGATATTGTTGGTGACTGTTTTCCTAAATATAAAGATACTTTTTCAGTTTTAAGTTATGATTGGATGGGTCGTATATTTGCTTTGGAAAAGAAAACGAATATGGTGATACTTTTTGAACCTGGTACAGGTGATGTTTATGATACCGATGCCGATATAATAAAATTCCATGATGAACTCATTTCCCAAAATCCTATTGAGTGTCTTGTGTCGGACTTGTTTGAATATTGGTATAAAGCAAATGACTACAAACCTCTGGCCTATAAGGATTGTGTTAGTTATAAAGTGCCTCTGTTTTTAGGTGGTAAAGACGAACTGGATAACCTTGATATATGCGATATGGAGGTATATTGGGAAATATTAATGCCTTTGATAAATCTTTAATTAATATACTTACGGAGGTGTAAAATTGCCAAGCAACCAAGAAAAAGTTTCACAGCTTTTAGCGGCAAGGAGATATATAAT
>OGOM01000677.1_pt1 | contig 31754 bp, 20 predicted proteins | sample 1552681 | NCBI WGS metagenome assembly OGOM01 (sample SAMEA2580188, study PRJEB22360) | human gut metagenome | biome: human gut; feature: human-associated habitat; material: faeces | place: Denmark | collected 2008/2010 | reverse complement strand
TGTACGGGTTTCCGGTTGTTTGTGGGATCGCGACGGCCCCCCGACGCTGATCTCCTTCGCCGTGGCCGTGGGCAACATGAAGCGCGCCACCTCCCCTGAATTCAAGGACGCCGATCACCGTATCGTACGCATCGCGCCGCGCTACCTGGCCGACGGTCTGACCCCGGACAAGGATGCGCTGCTTGAAGTGTTCTCCGTGATCGAGGAGCTCACCGACTTCCACGATGCCCTGGCCGTCTCCACACCGGGCTATGGCGCCACCGCCGAAGCCCTGTTCAAGATGACGCTCGGCAACCGCATCGGCGTGACCCTGAACAACAGCATCGCCGTGGACGACCTGTTCACCCCGGCATACGGTTCGTTCATCGTCGAGCTGGCGAACGATGCCAAGCTTCCGGCCGTCTCCAATTTGGTCGAGATCGGCGAAATCGGCACCACCACCTCCGAGTACGTGTTCAAGGCCGCCGGCGAGACGCTGGACCTGGACGCTGTGCAGGAAGCTTGGGAGTCCGGCATCGAATCCGTGTTCCCGTACCGTTCCAAGGGCGAGGACAAGGGCGCGACCGTCGAGACCATCGACTTCCACGCGCCGAAGAAGACCGTGTACGTCGGCTCTTCCGTGGCCAAGCCGCATGTGGTGATCCCGGTGTTCCCGGGCAACAACTGCGAGTACGATTCCGCCGCCGCCTTCGAGCGTGCCGGCGCCGATGTGACCACACTGATCGTCAACAACCTGACGCCGGCCGCCGTCGCCGAATCCACGCAGGCGTTGGTCGACGAGATCAACAAGAGCCAGATCGTGATGATCCCGGGCGGCTTCTCCGGCGGCGACGAGCCGGACGGTTCCGCCAAGTTCATCACCGCGTTCTTCCGTGCGCCGGCCGTCACCGAGGCCGTGCGTGACCTGCTGAAGAACCGCGATGGTCTGATGCTCGGCATCTGCAACGGCTTCCAGGCGCTCATCAAGCTCGGTCTTGTCACCTACGGTAAGATCGTGGACCTCAAGGACGACGACCCGACCTTGACGTTTAACACGCTCGGCCGCCACGTTTCCCGCATGGTCTACACTCGCGTGACAAACACGAAGTCTCCGTGGCTCTCCGGCGTCAACGCAGGTGATGTCTTCGCCATCCCGGTCTCTCACGGTGAGGGTCGCTTTGTAGCGGATGACGCAGCGCTGAAAAAGCTCATCGAAAACGGCCAGATCGCCACGCAGTACACCACGCCGTGCGGCAAGGTGAGCGGCGACATCACATGGAACCCGAACGGCTCCGTGTGCGGCATTGAGGGCATCACAAGCCCGGACGGCCGCGTCTTCGGCAAGATGGGCCACAGCGAACGCAAGGGCGAAAACCTCTACTTTAACGTGCCGGGCGAAAAGGATCAGCAGATCTTTGAGAGCGGCGTGCGTTACTTCAAGTAATAAAAGGCAGAAACGCCTTATAAAATTCCGGTATGCGCGGGCAAAATGCTGCCCGCGCAGCCGCGTATAAGGACAATTTGGTTATGGACATTTTACAGAAAAGAACATGGGCGCAGATCGACCTCGACGCGGCGGCGCACAATTTTAAGGAAATTCGCCGCTATGTCGGCAACCGGTCGATGGTCTGCTGTGTGATTAAGGCAGATGCCTACGGGCACGGCGCAGTGCGCATGGCAGAGGAATACGAAGCCCTCGGCGCAGACTGGCTGGCGCTTTCCAACATTGAGGAAGCCTTGCAGGTGCGTCGTGCGGGCATCAAGCTGCCGCTGCTCGTGCTGGGCTATACCCCGGCGGAAGCCGCAGATGTGCTTGCCGAAAACGACATTGCGCAGTGCGCGTATTCTGCAGAATACTGCGCGGCGCTCTCCGAAAACGCCGTAAAAAGCGGCGTTAAGGTGAAGATTCACGTCAAGGTCGATACCGGCATGAGCCGCCTCGGGTTCTATTTTCAGGACATTGAGCGCGACAAAGAGGCCGTAAGCGTTGTGGCAGAAGCGTGCCGCCGCCCGGGGCTTATCCCGGAGGGCATCTTCACGCATTTTGCCGTGGCAGATGGCGGCGAGAATGGCAAGGCATTTACCTTGAAGCAGTTCTCGTGCTTTATGGCGCTCATCGCGGAGCTTGAAAAGCAGGGCATCACGTTTAAAATTCACCACTGCGCGAACAGCGGTGCAATCCTCGATTACCCCGAGATGCACCTCGATATGGTGCGTGCGGGCGTGATTTTATACGGCATGGAACCGTCGCTCAGCGTGGAGCATCACGCGGATTTCCGCCCGGTGCTCAGCCTGCACTCCGTCATTTCGCACGTGAAGGAGATTGAGCCCGGATCGGACATCAGTTACGACCGCACATTCACCGCAAAGGAACGCATGCGCGTCGCGACCATTCCGGTCGGCTACGCGGACGGCTACTCCCGCAGGCTTTCGAACCGCGGCAGTGTGCTCATTCACGGTACGCGCTGCCCGATTTTAGGTAAAGTCTGCATGGACCAGTGCATGGTGGATGTTTCCGCCGTGCCGCAGGCGAAGGTAGGGGATACCGTAACGCTCATCGGTCGCGACGGCGAGGATGAGATCACCGCGGCGGAAATTGCCGGCATCATGGAGACAATCCACTACGAAGTGGTGTGCGACATCTCAAAGCGCGTCACACGCGTCTACATGAAAAACGGCAAAGAAGTCAGTGTTCTGGACTGTATTTTGGACAAATTGATATCATAGAAAGAAAGTATGGTGAGTACTTTTGATAAACTGCCTTGTGTATGTGGCAAACTGAAAACAAGTGAAGCCTTGTTTATGCGTTTGCCTGCTATTAAAATTTCACGGTGAAAAGGATCGGCAAGAATTAGAAAACGAGTGAAATTTCGTTTATTGGTTTCGATACCTTCTGCCAAGATATTCATGTTATAGATTTCGGCAGCCAGTTTACCGCAAATGGCAGCATGGCCCGAAAGATGACGGTGTGAAATTTCTTGGGCACTACCGGCCGTATCGTCTTTTTCTACGACTTTCATTTTAGGGTGAGCTTGTAAAAAATCACCGCATTGCATTAATGCCATGGGGTGAGAGTTTACTTCGAGGATATCGTCCATAGTTTCTCCCGGTAGTGCGGCCAGTACGTGAGAAATACGTAATTTATATTCTCCTATGATACTTAATTCACTTTTTCGTAATAGTTCGTGATTCTGTAAAATGCTGCCTGCAATGGTGTTTTCAATGGCAATGATACCCAATAAAGAACGGTCGTTATTCATGCGGTCGAACATTTCGGGAAATGTCGAGCAGGGAACCGTTTCTATTTCTTCTTCCCCGAAATAAGATCGGGCGGCGGCCTCGTGGTAGCAACCGGCTATGCCTTGTATGGTGATTTTTTTATTCATAAGCAAGATAAATAAAAAATCCCGTTCGTATTGAACGGGATTTTATCATAAGTTTCTTAATTGTTTTCTATTTCTTTTTTTTGCATAAAACCCCGTTTCTATTTTTCTCCAAAATAAAAATAAAAGTAAAAGTAATATGCAAAATCAAAATTCTTCATTGCCTGTCAAATATGAGTTTGATGTTGCAAATGTAATGAAATCATTTTTGAATCCAAACAAATAGTTATATATTTTTGAATAAAACGAGATTTTTTTTATCGCATCGTTTTGTATATGGTATTTGAAACTTGCTTTGTATGTGACGAATAGGAGAAAATTTTGCATAACGGCGATGTCTACGGATTTTTTCGCTATCTTTGTCGTGAATGTAAAGGTAAGTTGAGCCGGGCATGACTAAATAAATTGGTTTCCATCTTCGGTTATACTATCTTTGAAGTACAAATAATTATGTATTTATGGAAACTTCGGAATTAACACTTTTTTCTGCAATGTGTGAGTCTTTTTGTACGGCAGTGGAGAAGGCTCGTGCAGAGGCGATGTCCTTGACCGATATGTATGTGCAGGTGAAATACGATGAACAGTTGTTTTCGGTATTTGATGATACTGAAAGTATATTGGTGCAATCGGTAATTGATGGATTGGACGAGTGGCGAGATTCCAGTGGAGAACGTTCGGATGCTGCGATAATTGCTTTTCTGAGGAAGGTGTTGAGTCATGAAGATGTGAATCATGCTTTACATTCGCTGGATATTATACCCCCTTTTTCTGTCGTGTTGGTAGATAATGAGATGGAGCCCGTTGCCGATTTGGTTACATTGGACGATGAGAATATCTATTTGCACGATGATTTTTGGGAAAAAATGGATAAAGAGCTTGACGATTTTTTTGAACAATTGATGTCCGATACGAAATAAGGTGGGGTATTGGGGTTCAAAGGAGGCTGCTCTTGCGGAGTGGAAAGTCTTTTCACGATATAGGTAGAAAGAAAAAAATTAATAATAATTTGATTATCGAAAGATAAGCACTAATTTTGCGCTCTCAAATTTGCACGCTTTTTGTGGAAAGTTGAGAATAAATTTGTGAGTCTAATTTAATAAAATCATAAGAATGAACGTTTCGCATCAAAACACTGACAACCTGAATGCCGTGATTTCGATTGAAATTTCAAAGGCTGACTATCAGGAAAAAGTAGACAAATCTCTTCGTGCTTATGGGCAAAAAGCGAATATTCCCGGATTCAGAAAAGGGAAAGTTCCTTTTAGTATGCTCATGAAGATGTTTGGAAAATCGGTTCGAGTTGAAGAAATTAATCGTTTGGTTTCCGAGTCTCTGTACAATTATATTCGTGATAATAAGCTCAATATCTTGGGCGAGCCGATGACCGCAGAAGATATGACTGTCGATTTGGATACACAAGACGATTTCACGTTCCGTTTTGATGTGGCATTAGCCCCCGAATTGAATGTAAAGGTCGATAAAAAAATAAAAGTACCTTACTATACTATTACTGTCGATGATGACATGGTAAAACGTCAGAATGAATCTTTTTTGTCACGTTTTGGTAAACAGATTTCGGTAGATGAGTCTACCGATGAAAGAGACCTTATCAAAGGTTCGATGGTAGAAATGGTAAAAAAAGGGACTCCGGTAGAAGGGGGGATTACGGTCGAAAGTACCATCGTTTCTCCTGCATACTTCAAGAATGACAAGGAAAAAGCTAAGTTTGCCGGCGTGAAGAAGGGTGACAAAGTGATGTTCAATCCTTCGAAAAGTTGTGATGCTTCGGTCGCAGAACTGGCCTCTATGTTGAATATCGATAAGGAAAAAGCTGCCAATGTGACATCGAATTTCGAGATGACAGTGACAGATATCACACATTTGCAACCTGCCGAATTGAATCAAGAATTATTTGACAATGTATTCGGTAAAGATGTTGTAAAAACAGAAGAGGAATATTTTGCTAAACTTCGTGAAATGATAGCGCATCAATTGGTTCCTGAAAGCGATTATAAATTTTCGATTGATGCACGTGCTGCGATAGAAAAGGCAGTAGGTGAATTTGATTTGCCCGATGCATTTTTGAAACGTTGGTTGTTGGCTACCGATAAAAATCGTAAAGCTGAAAATATCGATGAGGATTTTGCGAAGATGGTTCCCGATTTGAAATGGCAGTTGATTAAAGAACAAATCGTAAAACAATTCGATATTCATGTCGATGATGCCGATTTGTTGGCTTTGGCAAAACGGGTAGCGGCAAGTCAGTTCGCACAATATGGTATGACAGGTGTTCCCGATGATGTTCTCGAACGTTATGCTAGGGAAATGTTATCGAGCAAAGAGTCTCGTTCGCGTCTTATTGACCAAGCTACGGAGCAGAAGATTCAAACTGCCATTAAGGAGTCTGTAACGCTTACGGACAAAGAAGTGACGATGGATAAATTCCAGAAAATGTTTGAAGTTGCCGAGTAATAAAATCGATATAATTATCGATAGCCCCGAGACGTAATGGCTTCGGGGCTTTTCATTGTTTGAAATCTTCCAATATAGTTAATTGATGCTTGTAGTTCGGTTGATGTATTATTTTTTGTGAAGATATTGGCAAAAAAGACCGGGCAGCAGAATTTTATTTGGGGTATAATTGTTTTTATTTATATCTTTGACTAAAAATAGGGATTAAAAAACAATCTAAAAACGATATAATTATGACTAATGATTTTAGAAAATATGCGGTAAAACATTTGGGTATGAATGGACTTGCCCTTGATCAATATGCGCAGTTTACCAGTAGCTATCTTTCCCCTTCTATTATGGAGGAGCGCCAACTGAATGTAACCCAGATGGACGTGTTTTCGCGTTTAATGATGGACCGTATAATCTTTTTGGGAACTCCTATCGATGATTATACATCGAATGTTATAGAAGCACAGTTGCTTTATCTCGATTCTGCCGACCCGGGTAAAGATATATCTATTTATTTCAATACTCCCGGAGGGTCGGTATATGCCGGGTTGGGTATCTACGATACCATGCAGTTCATAAGCAGTGATATTTCTACGATCTGTACAGGTATGGCCGCCTCGATGGGCGCTGTATTGTTGGTTGCAGGGACAAAGGGAAAACGTTTTGCTTTGAAACATTCCCGGGTTATGATACATCAACCGATGGGAGGCGCACAAGGTCAGGCTTCGGATATAGAGATTACGGCAAGGGAGATACAGAAACTTAAAAAAGAACTCTATACCATTATAGCCGATCATTCGGGAAACTCGTATGAGCGTGTGGAGAAAGATTCCGATCGTGATTATTGGATGACTGCTCTTGAAGCCAAAGAATACGGTATGATTGACGACGTATTGGTAAAATCTATGAAATAATATTCTAGGAATGGCTAAGGGCGAAAAGTGTAGTTTTTGCGGAAGAGGAGAAAATGAGGTAAGATTATTAATGCCGGGGCGGGACGGTTGTATTTGCGACGAGTGTGCCGAGCAAGCCTATCTCCTTTCCGAAGAATATTTGCATAAAAAGAAAAAAGCGAGTTCCAAATGGACCGTATCCCGAGAGGATTTACCTAAACCGGAAGAGATAAAAACATTTCTCGATCAGTATGTTATCGGGCAGGACGATGCCAAACGTTATTTGTCGGTCTCGGTCTATAACCATTATAAACGTGTTTTGCAGGTAGCCGATAATGATGATGTTGAGATTGAGAAATCGAATATTATTATGGTTGGCCCTACTGGAACCGGAAAGACCTTGTTGGCGAAGACGATTGCTCGTTTATTGAAAGTTCCGTTTACGATTGTCGATGCTACTGTCTTGACCGAGGCCGGTTATGTGGGTGAGGATATCGAAAGCATTTTGACCCGTTTGCTGCAAGTTGCCGATTATGATGTCGAGGCGGCTGAGCGAGGTATTGTGTTTATCGACGAGATCGACAAGATTGCTCGTAAAAGCGATAATCCTTCGATTACCCGTGATGTCAGCGGTGAGGGCGTACAGCAAGGTTTGTTGAAATTATTGGAGGGTTCTATCGTAAATGTTCCGCCGCAAGGCGGGCGTAAACACCCCGATCAGAAAATGATACCAGTGAATACAAAGAATATTTTGTATATTTGTGGCGGGGCTTTTGACGGAATAGAACGTAAAATCGCCATGAGGTTGAACACCCATGTCGTAGGTTATAATGGAGGTGGTAGCAGTGGTCGTATAGATCGGGAAAATCTGTTACAGTATATTGCGCCCCAAGATTTGAAATCGTTTGGTCTTATTCCTGAAATTATAGGACGATTGCCCATTTTAACCTATTTGCAACCTTTGGACAAGGCCGCGCTACGGAGAATTCTGGTAGAGCCTAAGAATTCGATTATCAAACAATATATCAAACTTTTCGAAATGGACGGAGTGAGACTTTCGTTTGATGAGGACATGCTTGATTATGTTGTCGAAAAGGCCGTAGAGTTCAAGTTGGGAGCCCGAGGATTGCGCTCTATTGTCGAAACGATTATGATGGATGCTATGTATGAAACGCCTTCTTCGACAAAAAAGAAATTGCATATAACACGTAGCTATGCAGAAAAGAAGTTAGAAAAAGCAAAACTATTGGCAGTATAAGAAAAAACAGCAAGAAAAAATTTGGTAATTAAGAGGAGTTGTTTATAAATTTGTTTGACCGATAAAGGTCGGCGAATATACATAACGAGAAAGAGAGTAACCGTATGGCAAAAGAAGTAAATTTGACTGAGGAACTGAAAAGGAATTTCGGATTCGATACATTTAAGGGAAATCAGGAAGCGATTATCAGAAATTTGCTTGCCGGGAATGATACATTTGTATTGATGCCTACCGGAGGAGGGAAGTCGCTTTGTTATCAATTGCCGTCGTTGATTCTTGACGGTACTGCGATAGTTATTTCGCCTTTGATTGCATTGATGAAGAATCAGGTCGATGCTATGCGGAATTTCAGTGCCGAAGATGGTGTCGCTCATTTCATAAACTCCTCTTTGAACAAAACTGCGATAGACCAAGTGAAAACCGATATTTTATCGGGGAAAACCAAATTGTTATATGTTGCTCCTGAATCCTTGACGAAGGAAGAAAACATTGATTTTCTTAAACAGGTGAATGTGTCGTTTTATGCGGTAGATGAAGCCCATTGTATTTCGGAATGGGGACATGATTTCCGTCCTGAATATCGACGTATCCGACCTATTATTAATGAGATTGGCGTACGTCCTGTAATAGCTCTTACCGCGACTGCGACTCCGAAAGTCCAGCATGATATACAGAAAAATCTGGGCATGTTGGAAGCTACTGTATTTAAGTCGTCGTTTAATCGTCCTAATCTTTATTATGAGGTTCGCCCGAAAACAGCGAATATCGATAAAGACATTATTAAATATATAAAATCGCAGGAGGGTAAATCGGGTATAATCTATTGTTTGAGTCGAAAGAAAGTAGAAGAATTGGCAGAATTGTTACAGGTAAACGGAATTCGTGCGTTGCCATATCATGCCGGAATGGACTCTGCGACTAGGACTCAGAATCAAGATGCATTCTTGTTGGAGAAAATAGATGTTATCGTTGCCACGATAGCCTTTGGTATGGGGATTGATAAGCCCGATGTCAGGTATGTCATACATTACGATATACCCAAAAGTCTGGAAGGCTATTATCAAGAGACGGGACGAGCCGGTCGAGATGGAGGAGAAGGTCAGTGTATAACTTTTTATATCAATAAAGATTTACAGAAACTCGAAAAATTCATGCAGGGAAAACCCATTGCCGAGCAAGAGATTGGTAAACAGCTTTTGTTAGAAACTGCTGCTTATGCCGAGTCTTCTCTTTGTCGTCGCAAGATTTTACTGCATTATTTTGGAGAAGAGTATGAGGAAGATAATTGTGGAAATTGTGATAATTGCCTAAATCCTAAAAAGCAAGTGGAAGCAAAAGATCAACTTTGTGCGGTTCTTGAAACTATTATTGCACTGAAAGAAAAATTTAAAGCCGAATATGTGATAGATGTCTTGTTAGGTAAAGAAACGAGCCAAATACTTTCGTATCAACATGAAGATTTAGAGGTGTTTGGAAGCGGACAGGGTGAAGATGAGCGCACGTGGAACGCCGTCATTCGACAAGCATTGATAGCCGGCTACATAGGTAAAGATATTGAGAATTATGGACTATTGAAAGTAACGAAGGCTGGGCATGCGTTTTTGAAGAATCCGGTTTCGTTTAAGATTGTCAAAGATGTCGATTTTGACGAGGTGGAGGAAGAAGTGCCCATGAAAGGTGGAGCTTCTTGTGCGGTCGATCCCGAGTTATATTCTATTTTGAAAGATTTGCGAAAGAAAATCGCTAAACGATTGGAACTTCCTCCGTATGTGATTTTTCAAGATCTTTCGTTAGAAGCTATGGCGACAACCTATCCGATTACAATTGAGGAGTTACAAAATATTCCGGGGGTAGGAGCGGGTAAAGCGAAACGTTATGGAGAAGAGTTCGTTAAAGTCATCAAAGCTCATGTGGAAGAAAATGAAATTGAGCGTCCCGAAGATTTAAGAGTGCGTACGGTTGCCAATAAGTCGAAATTGAAAGTATCCATTATTCAGGCCATCGACAGGAAAATTGCACTTGATGAATTGGCCGAGTCGAAGGGCCTTGAATTTGGAGAGTTGCTCGACGAGATAGAGGCGATTGTTTATTCGGGAACGAAAATCAATATCGACTATTTCCTGCACGAGATTATGGACGACGAGCATATCGACGATATTTTTGACTACTTCAAGGAGAGTGAAAGCGATAGTCTCGAAGATGCCATTGAGGAGTTTGGTATGGAGTATAGCGAAGAAGAAATTCGTTTGATACGTATCAAGTTCCTTTCAGAGATGGGAAATTAAAAGCCGAGAAATAATAGTGAAAAAGCGACATTCCGATAATCGGTTGTCGCTTTTTTATTTTAGCTTTTGGGGTGATAAATAATTTAAAAATCTTCATGTATAGATAATAGCTTGCTGAAAAATAATTATCTTTGCATGCAATAAAATTCTAATGAACCCCATTATGTCATTTGTTGCAGAAAAAGTGGTGATGGACGGATTAACTTTTGACGATGTTTTGTTAATCCCCGCTTACTCCGAAGTCCTTCCTCGTAATGTCGAGTTGTCGACGCAGTTTTCACGCAATATCCGATTAAATATTCCATTAGTTTCGGCAGCCATGGATACGGTAACCGAGGCGCAATTGGCTATTGCTATCGCTCGTGAAGGAGGAATTGGAGTCATTCATAAAAATATGAGTATCGAGGCTCAGGCCCGTCAAGTTCATGCTGTTAAACGAGCTGAGAATGGAATGATTTATGACCCTGTGACAATCAAGTGCGGGTCGACGGTACGCGAAGCGTTGTCTATGATGAGTGAATACCATATAGGAGGGATTCCCGTAGTGGACGATAAAAATCTTTTGGTGGGTATTGTAACGAATCGGGACTTGCGTTTTGAACGCGATTTGGAAAGATTGGTAGACGAGGTAATGACCAAAGACAATTTAGTGACGACTTCACAATCCACCGATTTGCAACAGGCTGCGGATATTCTTCAAAGGCACAAGATAGAGAAGCTCCCGGTTGTCGATAAAGACGGCCATTTGGTAGGGTTGGTTACTTATAAAGATATAACGAAAGCCAAAGATAAACCGTTTGCTTGTAAAGATAAATTAGGTCGGCTGCGTGTGGCTGCGGGGGTCGGTGTTACAGCCGATTCGATGACTCGTGTGGATGCGTTGGTAGAAGCCGGAGTCGATGCTATCGTTATAGATACGGCGCATGGACATTCTAAGGGTGTAATCGGTGTATTGAAAGATATAAAAGCAAAATATCCAGATATCGATGTCGTTGTGGGAAATATTGCGACGGGTGAAGCCGCTAAATTTTTGGTGGAAGCCGGAGCCGACGGAGTGAAAGTAGGTATAGGTCCCGGTTCCATTTGTACGACCCGGGTGATTGCCGGTGTCGGGGTTCCTCAATTATCAGCCGTTTATGACGTGGCGAAAGCATTGAAAGGAACAGGCGTGCCATTGATTGCCGATGGTGGAATTCGTTATTCGGGTGATATTGTAAAAGCATTGGCTGCTGGGGCTTACTCAGTTATGTTGGGCGGTATGCTGGCTGGTGTTGAAGAATCGCCGGGAGAAACGATCATATTCAATGGACGTAAGTATAAGTCATATCGGGGTATGGGATCTCTCGAAGCGATGGAGAAAGGTTCGAAAGACCGTTATTTCCAAGCTAATGAGACTGATACTAAAAAATTGGTTCCCGAGGGAATTGCGGCTCGTGTTCCCTTTAAAGGATCTTTATATGAAGTAGTTTATCAGATGGTCGGCGGTTTGCGTGCCGGAATGGGATATTGTGGAGCTAAGGATATAGAGGCTTTACATGATGCTAAGTTTACTCGTATTACCAATGCTGGTGTAGCCGAAAGTCACCCTCATGATGTGTCGATAACCAGCGAGGCTCCGAATTATAGTAGAGGATAACTTTTCCGATAAGGAAGGTGGATTTTTATTTTTGGGAAGAATACACTATTTTAGTGATTACGATATAATTTTCTTATATTTGAAGCGTTAAAATAGTGTATTATTTTTGTTGATAACTCGGGACTATCAAGTCTCAATAAAATGTAGTGCATAACACAATGAAAAACAAATGGCTCTTAGCGGCTTTGCTTGCCGGAAATTCTTGGTTTTTGGGAGGGGCTACCGATGTCGACCCTGTTATTATGAGAGTGAATAATAAAGATATTCACAAATCGGAATTTGAGTATATCTATAATAAGAACAGCCAGCAACAAATCGATCATAAATCTCTCGATGAATACGTTACACTATTTAAGAACTACAAGTTGAAAGTCGCCGAGGCCGAAGCTATGGGGATTGATACGACTTCGGCATTTAAAAATGAATTGGCGGGGTATAGAGAAGAGTTGGCTAAACCCTATTTGATCGATGCTTCTGTTGATGATCGTTTGGCACATGAGGCTTATGATCGAATGAAAGAAGATGTGGAGGTAAGCCATATTCTCATAGGATTGAATGCTCGGACTCCGGAGGAACGAGCCGAGGCAAAGAAAAAAGCCGAATCGGTATTGGCTGAAATCAAGGCGGGTGAAGACTTTGAAATGTTGGCAGAGAAATTCAGTGAAGACGGATCGAGGCAGAATAAGGGATATTTGGGATTTATTAGAGGCGGACGTACGGTTTATCCTTTTGAAAAGGCTGCTTTCGCATTACAAGCGGGAGAAGTTTCCGATATAGTGGAAACACAGTTTGGATATCACATTATAAAAGTACATAGTCGTCGTCCCAATCCGGGAGAGTTTCTATTTTCCCATATCATGATATTAGTGCCTCGTGGTGCTTCTGATGAAGTAAAAGCGCAGAAAGAATCCGAGATACGAGCCATTTATGAAGAATTGAAGTCGGGAGCCGATTTTGCTACGATGGCAAAGGAGCGGTCGGAGGATAAGGCTTCTGCCGTACGAGGTGGAGAATTACCGTGGGTGAGTAGTGGACAATTCGTAAAAGAGTTCGAGGATGCTGCATTTGCTCTTAAAAATAAAGGTGATATTACAGAGCCTGTATTGTCCCCCTATGGTTGGCATATCATTAAGTTAATGGACCGGCGGGATATTAAGCCCTTTGAACAAATGCGTTCGGAGATTACACGAATGATGGCACGAGACGAAAGAGGTAGTATGGCTCGTAATGCGATGGTGGCTAAATTGAAAAATGATTATGGTTTTTCTTTGGAAGAATCGCAGCGGGCGAAGTTGATGAAATTGGCTGGCGATTTAGGTAAAGTCGATTCTTCTTATATAGCGGCTATTCATAATGACCAAAGTGTTTTATTCTCATTTGAGAACCATTCATATACAGTGGCCGATTTTGCCTCGTTTTTGTCCAAAGGCCGTGATGTGACGGTCAATGCACCCGATTATGTTTCGACTATGATTGGTTATATGGCCGATATGGAAATATTAGATTTCGAGAAGGCTCATTTGGAAGATAAGTATCCCGATTTTCGCAATTTGATGAATGAATATCGAGACGGCATGTTGCTGTTTGAAATCAGCAATAGGGAAGTTTGGGAAAAAGCATCGAAAGATACCGAGGGCTTGCAGAAGTTTTTCAAGAAAAATAGGAAAAAATACAAATGGGATAAACCTCATTATAAAGGATTTTTGATTCAATGCTGTGATGCGGCTACCGCCGATGGCATAAAGAACCGGATTAAAGAACTCGATGACGATTCTGTAATCGTCGTGTTGAATCGAGAGTTCAATACCGACTCTTTAACAAGAGTAAAAGTGGAACGAGGCTTGTTTGTTGAGGGAGATAATGAAAAAATTGATGAATTGGTATTTAAGGGAGCTCCGGTAAAAGCCGATGAGAAGTTGCCGATAGCTTTTGTGTCTGGTAAACTATTGAAGAAGATGCCGGAGGCGTATACCGATGTGAGAGGACAAGTGACGGCCGATTACCAAACTTACCTTGAAAAAGTTTGGGTGAAGAAACTCAATAAAAAATATCCGGTAGAAATCTATGAAGATGTCCTAAAAACAGTTAATAGGCCGTAGTTGCCATTATTTAGTCGTAATTTAGCGGATATTTATGTAGGTAATATAGATGTATAAAGTCTCGATAATAGTATTATGCGCAGCATTTTCGGCATGCCTTTTTACGGCATGCCGAAGTGGGTTACAGAGCGATGAAAATTCATTGGTACAAGTGGGCGATGAAATACTATCGCGTCAAGAGCTTGCCGATGCCATGCCGGAGGGACTTTCGCGCGCTGATAGTACCGATTTTGCCGACAAGTATATCCGTCGATGGATTTGTGATGTATTACTATATCGAATGGCACAAAAGAATATTCCCGATATAGAACGTATTGATGCATTGGTTGAGAAATACCGACGAGATTTAGTCATATTCGAATATCGTAAGAGATTGGTTAATGAACGGATGACAAAGTCTTTTGATGAACAAGAAATGCTGGATTATTATGAGCGAAACTCAGAAATGTTTCGTTTGCATGAAGCCATCTTGAAAGGGTTGTTTCTTAAAGTACCGGAGAATACGCCCAATCTTGGACAGTTGAAAAAATGGTATTGTTCTACAAATCCCGATGGAGTAGAAAAGATCGAGAAATATGCTTTGAAAAATGCGGTGATCTATGACTACTTTTATGACAAGTGGATACCGTTTGAAGAAATCGTCAATAATATTCCATACGAGTTTGGAGATGCTGAATCCTTTTTAAAGACACATCATAAGTTGGAATTTAATAAAAACGGATATTGGTATTTACTGAATATTACAGAATATCGTTTGCCGGGAGAAGAAATGCCTTATGATTTTGCTCGGGCTCAAATTCAGGAAATTTTGACAAATAGCAATCGGTTGAACTTTGATCGGGAGCTGGAAGAAAATCTGTATCGGGATGCCGAGAAGTCGGGTGATATAAAGTGGTTGTATAAAGGTGAGAAATCTATTGAAAAAGAGAGTATAAAATAATTGAATTATGCGTAAAGTTACTGATTGGCTTTTATTTTTCTTTATGGCGGTGTCTTTGCCGGCTTTTTCCGATGACAATGTTATCGATGAGGTTGTATGGATAATAGGAGATGAAGCTATTTATAAGTCTGAGGTTGAAGAGCAATATCGACAAATGCAATACGACGGACAACGTATCGATGGCGATCCTTATTGTGTAATACCCGAACAGCTTGCCGTGCAGAAACTTTTTCTGCATCAGGCGAAACTGGATACGATTACAGTTCCTGATGCTACTGTTTTTCAACAAGTAGAGGCTCGTATCAATTATCTGATCGCTAATATCGGGTCGAAGGAAAAAATGGAAGAATACTTTAAAAAGCCGGTAACCGAAATTCGTGAAGAGTTGGCGAATGTTATTCGTGATCAGGGAACCGTACAGGAAGTACAACGAAATTTGGTAAAAGATGTAAAAACCACACCGGCCGAGGTGCGTAAGTTTTATAATCAATTGCCGGCCGACAGTATTCCTTATATTCCCATGCAGGTAGAAGTCCAAATTATTACTTTGAATCCTAAGGTTCCGCAGCAGGAAATAGATAATGTGAAAGCTCGATTGCGTGATTTCAGCGAACAAGTAAATAAAGGCGAGCGGGATTTCTCTACTCTTGCGGTTCTTTATTCCGAAGATCGGGGATCTGCCATGATGGGGGGAGAAATGGGCTTCGTGAGCAAAAGCAATTTGGTGCCGGAGTTTGCCAATGTCGCGTTTAACTTGAATGACCCGAAGAAGGTTTCTAAAATTGTGGAGACCGAATATGGTTACCATATTATACAGTTGATAGAGAAGAGAGGCGACCGTATAAATGTTCGGCATATACTACTTCGTCCGCACGTTTCCGAGAAAGATATATCCGATGCTTTGATTCGTCTCGATTCGTTGAGGGTAGATTTGATAGATAAGAAAATATCGTTCGATGAAATAACCCAATATGTTTCGCAAGACAAGGATACTCGCAATAACAAGGGACTTATGGTAAACCCTCAAACCGGAAATTCTAAGTTCGAGATGGGACAATTGCCCCAAGATGTGGCTAAGGTGGTTGCCGATTTGAAGGTGGGCGAAATTTCGAAACCGTTTGTCATGACCGACGAACGTAAAAATAAAGAGGTGGTTGCAATCGTAAAGCTGAAAAACAGAATAGATGGACATAAAGCCAATATGTCTGATGATTATCAAACCTTAAAAGCCATTGTAGAGGAAAAGAAGAAGACCGATATATTGAATGAGTGGTTGGCTAAGAAGCAGAGCGAGACATATATCCGCATAAAAGAAGGTTGGCGAAACTGCGAATTTAAGTATGACGGTTGGATAAAGAAATAAGATCGACGCCAATGGGGCATCAAAAAAGAATAAGAGATGAAAAGAGAAGGCATAAAATACTGGTTGGTATTTTATGCCTACTTACTCTTGGTATGTGGGCGGCATCGGGCACTCCCGAAAAAAAACTTCCTAAACAGGACGATCCCGATAAAGTGTACTTGGTGAATAGTGACGAACTTACTTTCGATAAGGAGCAGAGTGCCGATTATCGAGTATTGAGGGGAAATGTTGTCTTTCGGAAAGATAGTATGTATATGTACTGCGACAGTGCATATTTTTATGAAAAAGACAACTCACTCGATGCATTTAGTAATGTTCGCATGGAGCAGGGCGATACTCTGTTTATTTATGGAGATGTGTTATATTATCGTGGAGATGAGCAGATAGCTCGACTGCGGAATAATGTGCGCATGGAAAACAGAGATGTAACTTTGTTTACCGATAGTTTGAATTATGAGATGATTCCGAATATCGGCTATTATTTCGATGGGGGCAAATTGGTTGATTCTCAGAATGAATTGACTTCTGTATATGGTCAATATTCCCCCGATACCAAACAGTCGGTCTTCAATTTCGATGTGCAGTTGGTGAATGAAAAATATACATTATATTCCGATACGCTCGAATATAATACGCAGACTAAGATTGCCGATATTGTGGGTCCTTCGACTATTGTGTCGGATAGTAATATCATTTATTCGTCGGCGGGTTGGTATAATACCGAAACTGATAAATCGATGCTTTTGGATCGTTCTTTGGTTATGTCGAAAGGACAGAGCCTTACGGGGGATACGATTTTTTACGATAGGCGATCGGGATTCGGAGAAGTGTTCGGTAATATGGTGCTCAACGACTCCATTCGTTCGGTGATTATGGAGGGACAATATGGTTTCTACAATGAAAGAACCGAGTATTCGTTTGCGACAGATTCGGCACGCTTATTGGAGTTTTCGCGAGGCGATACGTTGTATTTGCATGCCGATACTCTTAAATCTCACTTGGTATTGCCCGATTCCACCCGTCTTTTGCAGGCCTATCATGGTGTGAGATTTTTTAGGATAGATGCGCAGGGAGTTTGTGATTCTATGGAGTTTACGTCGGTAGATTCGCTCCTTCACATGTATAAACTCCCTATCATTTGGAATGAAAATTATCAGATAACCGGAGATACGATTCGCATACACATGAATGACAGTACGGTCGATTGGGCCTTGATTCCCGGGTCTGCTTTTGCTGCACAGCATAAAGATTCTGTTTTTTATGATCAAGTTTCCGGTAAGGAGTTGAAAGCATGGTTTGAGCAAGGGCAGTTGCGTCAAATAGATGTAAACGGCAATGCTCAAACGATTTTCTATCCTCAGGAACGGGATTCGACATTGACAGGGCTGAATAAAGCCGAAAGCGGATTTTTGAGAATGTACTTGAAAAATCAGCAGATGGAGAAGATAATTATTTGGCCTCAACCGCAGGGAAGCATGACTCCGTTGGACTTGATAAAGCCCGAGCAGCTATATTTACCGGCCTATAAATGGTATAGTGATTTGAGGCCGGTAAGCCCCGAAGACATATTTCGAAAACCAGAAGTGAAAATAGAAGTTGTTGAAGAGAAAAAACATCGCTTCAATCATTAAGATTTGGTCGAATTATGAGTGATATCATACATTTATTGCCCGATTCTGTGGCTAATCAAATTGCAGCTGGAGAAGTGATACAACGTCCGGCCTCGGTAATTAAAGAATTGGTGGAGAATGCTGTCGATGCGGGAGCTACGTCTATTCAGATTATTTTGAAAGATGCAGGACGTACTCTTATTCAGGTGATAGACGACGGCAAAGGAATGTCTCCGACCGATGCCCGGTTAGCCTTCGAACGTCATTCGACTTCTAAAATTCGTTCGGCCGACGATTTATTCTCGCTACGTACGATGGGGTTTCGAGGAGAAGCGTTGGCTTCTATCGCCGCTATTTCTCAGGTAGAGCTTCGTACGCGCAGAGTCGACGATGAGGTAGGCTCTTGTATACGTATGTCGGCTTCCCAATGTGAAGGGCAGGAGGCGATTTCTACTCCTGTGGGGAGTAATTTTGCGGTAAAAAATATCTTTTTTAATGTGCCAGCACGACGTAAATTTCTTAAATCCAATCAGGTGGAATTGAGCAATATACTCAATGAGTTTGAGCGTATGGCATTGATTAATACTCAGATTAGTTTTATTCTCGTCCATAATGACTCGGAATTGTATAATTTGCCGGCTACCAATTTGAGGCAGCGTATTGTTGCACTTTTTGGTAAGAGTCTTAATCAGCAGTTACTTTCTTTGGGAACGGAAACGTCTTTGGTGAAGATTTCGGGTTATGTGGGGCGTCCCGAAGCTGCTCGCAAAAGAGGAGCATTACAATATTTTTTTGTAAATGGCCGGTATATGCGCCACCCATATTTTCATAAAGCGGTGACGATTTGTTACGAACATTTGATACCGGTCGGTGAAATGCCCAATTACTTTATCAATCTTACGGTCGATCCCGAGACGATTGATGTGAATATCCACCCGACTAAGACCGAAATAAAATTTGAGAACGAGCAGCCCATCTGGCAAATTCTTTCTGCGTCTGTAAAGGAAGCATTGGGAAAATTCAGTACGGCTCCCTCTATCGATTTCGATATGGAAGATGCACCGGAAATTCCAACATCGAAGCCGGGTACACATGTTCTTCCCCCTACGGTTCATGTGGATACGACGTATAATCCTTTTCGAGCAGGAGGTGGCAGTTCTTCTGTGAAGAGACCGAACTATGATTGGCAGCAGCTTTATAGCAGCTTTAACAATACAAAAGAAGGTTCGACCGTTCAGCCCGATTCAGACAACGATTTTCCGTCTAAATTGGATTTCTCTGATGGATATGTTTCCAATTTTTCTAGTGAAGGGGAACAATCGGTTTTTCCTGAGTTCGAGTCGAAACTGAATCAAAGCGGTAGGACTGTGTTGCAGTTGAAAGGGAAATACATTATGACTCCTTCGGCTGAGGGGTTAATGGTGATAGATCAACATCGGGCTCATGGCATAATTTTGTTTGAGCGTTTTGTGGCGGGAATATCCTCTCGCGAAATGGCTTCGCAACGTGTTTTGTTCCCCGAAATCATGCAATTGACAGTCTCTCAATCAGAAACTTTACATGGAATCTGGGAAGAATTGATAGCGCTTGGATTCGATTTAGCCGATATGGGGCAGAATAGTTATTCTATCAATGCGATACCGGCCGGTATAGAAGGGATAGATGTACGAGACCTTATTGGGCAAATGCTTGTAACTGCTTCGGAGAAAGAACATGATGCAAAGGCTTCGTTGCAAAAGCGTATGGCTTGGACTTTGGCCGAGACTGCTGCTGTACCGGTGGGACAGTCTCTTTCTCAGGAAGAAATGTTGTCTATGGTCGATGATTTGTTATCTTTGAAAACACCAGCTTATACACCCGATGGCAAATCGGTTTTTATCATCGTTTCGTATGACGAGTTGCAGAAACGGTTTAATTGATTGAGTTATGTTGATTTTGTTGTCTCCGGCAAAAACGATGGTAGGGAGTAGTAGAACTACCGTTCCTTTTGTTACCGTTCCGTTATATAAAAGTGAGGCCGAGCATATAGCGATGGAAATGGCTGGTTATTCGGTCGAAGAACTGTCGGGTATGCTGGGGATAAATCGTAATTTGGCCTTGCAGACGAAAGAGAGATATAATGTATTTCATTCGCCCGACGTGCATGGATTACCGGCTCTTTTGGCCTATACCGGTATTGTCTTTCGTTACATTTCGCCGGCCGATTTTACCGAGGCCGATTTTGAATATGCTCAGAATCATCTGCGTATGGCATCGGCTTGTTACGGATTGACTCGGCCGCTCGATGTAATAAAACCCTACCGCATGGAATATACTGTTGAATTGCCTTCGATGGGTATTCCTGTTTCGGAATATTGGAAGCCGCTTTTAACCGATAAATTGATTGACGATACAAAAGCGGCTGGTGGAATATTGGTCAATTTGGCGAGCCGTGAAATCCAGCAATCGTTCGATTGGTCTCGAATAAATAAAAGGGTACGAGTAATTACTCCCGAATTTAAAGTATATAAAGGCGACGGGTTTAAGACAATCGTGATATATGCGAAAATGATGAGAGGGGCGATGACTCGTTATATTCTAAAAAACAAAATATCCCACCCCGACGATATTTGTTCTTTCTCGGCAGAGGGCTTCCACTTTCGAGAGAAAATAATCCTGTATTTGTCGTTTAATCAGCGTTGTTGTCTTGTTATATAAATAGTTCCGGTTCTTTTCTTGTTTCGCATTTTTCCTTGAAAGCCCGAATAGATAGAAATAATTTCAGTGGATTTATTTTTCTCGCATTTTGAGGACAGACGGCGATACATCTCATGCAAGAGATACATTGGCTTTCGTCCGTCATTCGGGGATTCTCTTGGGGAATAGCGTTAGTGGGGCATAATGCCGCGCATTTCCCGCACTGTGTGCATTTTTTACCGGCACGAGGTTTCAGGGGTACTCCGTTATATATTTTATAATCAGCATTTCCTTTCACTTGTATTTCTGTGAAACTCTCTCCATTTTTCAGTTGCACCAATTTAGTTTTGATTTGTTCTGAAAAATTCTTTAAGATCGTTTCATCGTCAGAATCCGGACGACCTTTGGCATAAACCCTCATGATAGAATGCTCGGCAATACAGGCGATACAAGCAACGGTTTGAAATCCGTTCGATTCTATCGTTGTCTTTAATTCAAGTAAAGCATCGTCGTAATCCCGATTCCCGTAGACGACCACGAGTATAGCCGGGGTGTTATGCCCGGTTATACGTTTCAGTCGATCTATGGCTACGGAAGGAACTCTCCCTCCATACACAGGAACAGCCACTAATAGGGTGTCTTCCCCATTTAGCTCGTAAGAGTTCTGTTGCCGTGTATGGTCGGTAATATCTATTTCTGTAGCCTGAGGGTCTATCTCTTTGCCGATGATATAGGCAGCCTTTCGGGTTCCACCCGTCGGGCTGAAATAAACGATGTGCATTTTTTTATTGTTTGTTTCTACGCTCCTGAACAATGGCATCGAGAACTGCGACAGTCGTTAGGTTGACAATATCTCTCGTCGAACTGGCAATATCGGTGAAGTGAATAGGCTTGTTCAATCCCATTTGTATCGGGCCGATAGACTCTGCCACACCCATTTCCAGCATCATTTTATAAGCCGAGTTCGCCGAACTTAAATTCGGGAAAACAATCGTATTTACTTCTCTCCCTTTCAGCTTGTTGAACGGATACGATTTGTCTCGGAGTTTATTATTGAGGGCAAAGTTCATTTGCATTTCTCCGTCGATGATGATTTCGGGATATTGTTCGTGTAAAATTTTAATGGCTTCGTGTACTCTTAGGGGACTTCCTTGATTATCCGACCCGAAGTTAGAATAGGATACCATAGCGATAACAGGATCTTTGGCAAAAAACCTTACAGAGTCATAGGACAATTTTGCAATGTCGATTAATGTTTCGGTAGTTGGTTTCCGATTGATGAGTGTATCGGCGAGGAAATAAGTCCCGCACTTGGTGTTCATGATGTGCATGGCTCCGAAATGTTTGTATCCTTCGCGTATACCGATAACCTCTTTCGCAATCTGTATAGTCTCTGCATACTTGGAGTATGTGCCTGTGATGAAGGCGTCGGCTTCTCCGGCTTCGACCATCATCATACCGAAGTAATTGCGGTCGAACATCTTTTCATGAGCTTCGGCGTAGGTCATGCCCTCGCGTTGTCTCTTTTCTGTAAGAAGCTGTGCGTAGCGGATACGGCGGTCTTCTTCGTTCGGATGCCTCAAATTGATAATTTGCATGCCCGATAAATCTACACCTATGGACTCTGCCAACTTCCCTATTAACTCATCGTTCCCTAATAAAATAGGTTTGCAAATACCCTCTTTCATTGCCGTAGAAGCCGCTTGTAACATATTGGCATGATTGGCTTCGGCAAACACGACACGTTTGGGCTCTTTGCGGGCCATTTCGGTAAATTCCCGTAACATCTTGTTGTCATATCCCATCAGCTTTTTCAGCCGGTCATTGTAGGCATCCCAGTCGGTGATGTGATGCTGGGCGACACCAGAGTCCATCGCTGCTTTGGCGACTGCGGGGGCTACTGCGGTCAATAGTCTGGGGTCGAGAGCTTTGGGGATAATATATTCGGGACCGAACGAAAGTCTCTTTATTCCATAGGCCGAGTTGACAACATCGGGTACAGGTTCTTTGGTTAGTTTGGCAATGGCATACGTAGCGGCCAGTTTCATCTCTTCGTTAATGGCGGTAGCGCGAACATCGAGAGCTCCTCTGAAAATGTAAGGGAATCCCAATACATTATTTATTTGGTTGGGATAGTCCGACCGACCGGTAGCGAATATCAAATCTTTGCGAGAAGCCATTGCTTTATCGTAAGATATTTCGGGATTAGGATTGGCCAATGCGAATACGATGGGCTTTTCATTCATGGATTGTACCATTTCTGTTGTCAAGACATCGGCCACGGAAAGTCCCAGAAAAATATCCGCTCCGCGCATGGCATCGGCTAAGGTCTTTATATCGGTTCGTTCGGTGGCGAATTGCTTTTTTGCCGGCGACAAATCGGTGCGGCTGGTGCTGATGACCCCTTTGCTGTCCACCATGACGATGTTCTCTTTTTTAATGCCCAATCCCATGTATAATTTCGTACAAGAGCTGGCTGCGGCTCCGGCGCCGTTAACGACGAGTTTCGCCTCTTCTATTTTTTTCCCTTGTATATCGAGAGCATTTAAAAGTCCGGCCCCGGAAATAATCGCTGTTCCGTGCTGATCGTCGTGCATAACGGGGATATTTAGTTCCTCTTTTAATCGGGTTTCTATTTCGAAACACTCGGGAGCTTTTATATCTTCCAAATTTATACCTCCGAAAGTGGGGGATATGGCTTTTACTGCGGCAATAAATTTGTCAGGGTCTTTTTCATTGACCTCAATATCGAATACGTCGATACCTGCGAATATCTTGAATAGCAAGCCTTTCCCTTCCATGACGGGCTTTCCGGCCAAAGCACCGATGTCGCCTAAACCCAATACAGCCGTCCCGTTGGAAATGACTGCTACCAAATTACCTTTGGCCGTGTATTCATACGCCTTTTCCGCATCTTGTTCTATTTCGAGACACGGTTCTGCTACTCCCGGAGTATAGGCTAGGGACAGGTCTCGTTGTGTACTATAAGGTTTGGTAGGGATTACTTCTATTTTTCCGGCTTTACCTTCACTGTGATATTTTAAGGCATCTTCTTTTGAAACTTTTGACATAAGTATACTATTTAGTGGTTCGTCTGTTTAATTTGTATTCCTAAAAGTTAAATTACTTTTATTTTGTAAGCATATCGAGTACAAATGTAGCAAATTTATCCCATCTCTTATGTTAAGAAAAACATTTCTTTAAAAATAAAAGTTTTACAAGGGGAATCAGCTCTTTCGATATTCTTTGGGTGATAATCCGATTTGATGTTTAAAATATTTACTGAAAAAAGTTTGCGAGGGAAAGTTCAGTTCATTGCTGATTTGCTGAATCGTCATACTTGAATTTTTGAGTAATCTTTGAGCCTCCAAAATGACATACCTCTTTATCCATTCGCTAGCCGATATGCCGCTATTATTTTTTACGGTTGTAGATAAATATTTGGCTGTAATACATAGCTTGTCGGCATAGAAATTCAACTGTCTATATTTTTTGAAATTTTTTTCTACCAAATCTAAGAATTCGTAGGTAATATAGTCGGCTCTTGTCTTTTCGTTTTTTTTGTAAGAACTTATTTGTTTCCAAACTGTCGAATAGAAAAGTGCTACGGTAAGGTGTTGTATCGATTTTATTCGGAAAGGATTATCAGTATCGGCTATTATCTTTTTTATGTAAGCACAATAGTCCAATAATGCAGTTAAAGTTTCCTGAGATAAATGATGAGATATATTGTCCTGCCGGGGGAACCTTAATAATAAAATTTCATTTTTGGAATACGATGCGATATTGCTGGCGAAGTTTTTGGTAAAAGCAATGCAAATGATATAAAAATCTTCGCTGTTACTATCGTGTTGTAAAATTTGATTGGGATAAATGCTGATTACGCAAGGAGCGATTGCGTTATACTCTATGGAATTTATTTTCCCTTTAACCCAACCTTTCAAGACAATACATAATGTGAATGCTTCTGCTTTGTAAGGATAGTTGAATTTTGATAAATCCGAAATATTATCTTTATTAATCTCTATCAAAGCGAACTCGTTATCGACATGTAAAACATGTTTGTAATGATTGAAGCTCTCGTTGGGAATATCGGTTATGTGAATGGTCATAAATATTTTTATTTTTTCGGAGCAAAAATAGTCTAATTGTCTTGTAAATAATCTTGAATGAGAAAAATAGACCTGAATAGGGGGATAAAAGGACTCATTTGTATGTAAAGATGGATTTATATTTGCAGCCGAAATAAAATCTCTGAAAGAGAATTTGTAATAGAATGAAGGATATAATTTTTATTTATTTTATTTTTTCATTCTTTCCAGCTATTATACAGAGTTTATGCCTAAATTTGTAGCATTCGAAATGTGTTTGAAAAATCCCTGTTTATAGGGGTTATAAAGGTTTTATGTAGGTATTGATTAAATTTATCAATAAGTTGTGTTTAATAATTTTTAATATAAAATTTTAACTCGACTTGGAATATCAACGTTGAAAATAATTTTTGTTGCTTATGAAATTGACTAAAAATTTTATTCAGCCTATCGCAGGTGCGATGCTTTGTATTTTTTTATTTTCCTGTGGAGGAAAAAATGCCCAGAATGGAAGCGGAATGGTTCGCGAATATGCCGTAATGACATTACAGCCCGATTCGATGGAGTGGTATAGCAATTACCCTGCTGCAATTAAGGGTAAGCGGGATATCGAGATACGTCCGAATGTTAGTGGCTTTATTACAGATTTGAGAGTCGATGAGGGGTCTGTCGTAAGAAAAGGTCAAGTTCTTTTCGTTATCGATACAGTCCCGTACAAAGCTGCATTGAAAGTCGCCGAGACTAATGTAGAGGTAGCGAAAGCCAGTACCGAAACCGCTCGCCTTACGGTAGAAAACAAACGGGAGTTGCAGAGACGAGACATCATCAGCGAATATGATTTGCAAATGGCCGAAAACTCTTATGCTTCGGCTAAGGCCCAGTTGGCTCAGGCGGAAGCCCAATTGGTAAATGCCCGTAATAACGATTCCTATACGCGAGTTATCAGTCCGCTCGATGGAGTAGTGGGGGAGATTCCTTTCCGTGTGGGGAGTTTGGTGTCGCCGTCTTCGGCCACTCCGCTTACCACTGTTTCGGATAATTCCGAGATGTATGTTTACTTTTCGATGACCGAGCGGCAAATTTTGGAATTGGTGGCACAATACGGTGCTGAGAATTTTTTGCAAAAACTTCCGACTGTATCGTTGAAACTTTCCGATGGTAGTATATACCCGTTGAAAGGACGGATCGAAACAGTCAGTGGAATTATAGATACGCAGACAGGCTCCTCGAATATGCGTGCTACTTTTGAAAATCCGAATAGGTTGTTGCGTAGCGGAGGTTCGGGCGTTATCATGATTCCTATGAAAAACGACCATGCTATTTTGGTTCCGCAAAAAGCTACTTACGAAATTCAAGATAAGAAATTTGTTTATGTTTTAAATGACGACTCTACGGTGACTTCTACCGAAATAACCATTGCATCGATCGACAACGGAAAAGAGTATATGGTAACTTCGGGATTGAAAGCCGGGGATCGTATCGTGACAGAAGGTGTCAATACTTTGAAGGACGGCATGACTATTAAGGCTGCCGGTTCGCAAAATAATCAATAACAAGAACTTCAAATAGATAAAAGATTATGAAGTTAGATAGATTTATCAACCGCCCGGTATTATCGACCGTTATTTCCATTTTTATGGTCATACTGGGTGTTATAGGACTTGTATTTTTACCGATTACGCAATATCCAGATATTGCCCCTCCTACCATACAAGTTTCGACAACTTATACAGGTGCTAACGCTCAAACCATATTGAATAGTGTTATAGCTCCGTTGGAAGAGTCCATAAATGGTGTGGAAAACATGCTATACATGACTTCTACGGCAACCAATACAGGATCGGCGTCGATCAACGTATATTTTAAGCAAGGAACCGATCCCGATATGGCTGCCGTGAATGTGCAGAACAGGGTCGCTAAGGCTCAAAATCTGTTGCCGGCAGAAGTAACGCGGGTGGGTGTGATTACCGAAAAACGTCAGACGAGTATGTTGATGGTATTCTCTCTGTTCAGTCCCGACGACCGGTACAGCTTGGAGTTCCTTGAAAATTATGCAAAAATTAATGTCCTCCCCTTAATTCAGCGTGTATCTGGTGTCGGTGCTGCCGATGTTATGGCGACAGACTATTCTATGCGTATTTGGTTGAAACCCGATGTTATGGCGCAATATGGTTTGATGCCGGCGGATATTGCAGGTATTTTAGCTGAGCAGAATATCGAAGCCGCTCCCGGTCAGTTCGGAGATCAGGGAAATCAATCGTTCCAATACGTTTTGACCTATAAAGGCCGTTTACAAACCCCTGAGGAGTTTGGTAATATGGTGATACGAGCAAACGACGATGGGCAAATTTTGTACTTGAAAGATGTTGCCGATATTGAATTAGGTCGGTTGACCTATGGGTTTAAAAATTTCCAGAACGGGCATAATGCGGTAAGTGCGATGGTCTATCAGGCTGCCGGATCCAATGCCACTGCAATTATCGGCGATATTACAAATTTGTTGGAAGATATAAAGAAAGACCTTCCCCCCGGAATGGAAATCGAAACGACTTTGAATGCTAACGACTTCCTGTTTGCTTCGATTCACGAGGTAATCAAGACCCTTATCGAAGCCTTTATTTTGGTGTTCTTTGTAGTGTATGTCTTCTTGCAAGATTTCCGTTCGACGTTGATTCCCGCTATCGCTATTCCGGTGTCGTTGATCGGTACGTTCTTTGCCTTGTATTTGATGGGATTTAGTTTGAACTTGTTGACTCTTTGTGCATTGGTTCTTGCCATTGCGATTGTGGTCGATGATGCCATAGTGGTCGTCGAGGGAGTCCATGCTAAGTTGGATCAAGGATATAAGTCACCCCGTAAAGCATCTATCGATGCCATGCGCGAGCTTTCTGGCGCTATCATTTCGATTACGTTGGTGATGATGTCGGTGTTTATTCCGGTAAGTTTCATGCCGGGAACTTCGGGAACATTCTATCGGCAGTTCGGTCTCACGATGGCATTTGCCATTGGTTTCTCGGCGATCAACGCCTTGACGCTGAGTCCGGCTTTGTGTGCTATTTTATTGAAACCTCACAATAAAGACGGACATGAAAATAAAAAAACATCGTTTATCGATCGTTTTCATATAGCGTTTAATGCAGCATACAACACGATGCTCTCCAAATATAAAAATGGGGTTACCCATTTTGTCCATCATAAAAAACTTTCGTTTGCGGGAGTTATCGTAGGAGTTATTGTCTTGGTTATTTTAATGAACATTACTCCTACGGGGCTTGTTCCGAATGAAGATACAGGTACGATAATGATTACAGCCGATTTGCAGCCGGGAACTTCTCAGGAACGTACGGAGAAAATTCTTATGGAGGTAGATAGTATTATCGCTACTCATCCGGCGGTAAAAAGTCGTACACAAATTTTAGGATTCAGTTTTATCGGTGGACAAGGGAATACCTATGGCTCTTTTATCGTGAAATTGAAAAATTGGGACGAACGTACCGGAAAAGGTATGGATGCCAATTCTGTAATCGGGACTCTTTATATGAAGTTCGCTACGGAAATAAAGGATGCCCGTGTATTGTGTTTTGCTCCGCCTATGATTCCGGGGTACAGTATCAGTAATGGTTTCGAGTTGAACTTGCAGGACAAGACCGGTGGTTCGCTGGATCATTTTTATGAAGTCGCTCAAAATTTCTTAGCTGAGCTGATGAAGCGACCGGAGATAGCGATGGCCTCGACGACATTTAATCCTTCGTTCCCGCAGTATATGGTCGATGTCGATGTCGCCAAATGTAAACAGGCCGGTATTAGCCCGAGCGATGTGCTGGCGGCTCTACAAGGTTATTTGGGAGGTATGTACTCTTCTAACTTTAACCGTTTCGGTAAATTGTACCGTGTCATGATACAAGCAGAACCGAGTGCTCGGGCCAATCCCGAAAGTCTGAACAACATAAAAATTCGTAATGGTTCCGAGATGGCTCCGATTACCAATTTCATTACCTTGAAAAAGGTATATGGTCCCGATAATATCAAGCGTTTCAATATGTTTACGGCTATGACTATTAACGGTAATCCGGCTGACGGATATAGTTCTGGTGAAGCTATTAAAGCTATCGAGAAAGTCGCCGCCGAAACATTGCCGGTAGGTTATGGATATGAGTTCTCGGGTATGACCCGTGAAGAGCAGGGTTCGAGCAGTGGTACGACAGCTATTATCTTTATGTTGTGCTTGGTATTTGTTTACCTGTTGTTAAGTGCTCAATACGAAAGTTACATTTTGCCGCTTTCGGTAATCCTCTCGATACCGTTTGGATTGGCCGGTAGCTTTATATTTGCATTGATGATGGGAGTCGAGAATAATATCTATTTGCAAATCGCTTTGATTATGCTTATCGGTTTGTTGGCGAAGAATGCGATTCTTATCGTAGAGTTTGCGTTGGATCGTCGTCGTACGGGTATGCCTATTATCAATGCGGCCATCGATGGAGCGGCAGCTCGTCTGCGTCCTATCTTGATGACGTCATTGGCGATGGTTATCGGTTTGTTGCCTATGATGTTTGCCAGTGGAGTAGGTGCTAACGGTAACGGCACTCTGGGAGCCGGAGCCGTGGGAGGTATGCTCATCGGTATGATATGTCAGATATTTATTGTTCCGGCTTTGTTCGTTGTCTTCCAGATTATTCAAGAAAAGATTAAACCTCTTAAATGGAACGATCTTGATAATTCGGAGGTTATTTCGGAGATTGAACAATATTCCAAATAAATTTGAGGTAACTCTATAAAACAGAGAATATATGAAACGAATTCTTTTATATACCGTGTGTGGTTTGGCTATGCTCACTATGTTTAATAGCTGCCACATATATAATAAATATCATCGACCCGATGTCGATGTAGAAGGCTTGTTCCGAGATACTGTTGCGGCAGGCGATACCCTTGCGGCAGATTCCTTGAATATGGGGAATTTGCCGTGGGAAGAAGTCTTTACCGACACGATATTGCAGAATCTCATACGCATTGGATTAGAAAAAAATAGCGATCTGCAAAGTGCCATGTTACAAGTAGAAGCGGCTCAGGCTAGTTTCAATGCCGCTCGCTTGGCGTTTTTGCCAACGTTGAATTTGACTCCGCAAGGCGGTGTAAGTAGTTTTGATGGTAGCAAAGCCTCATGGACTTACAATGCGCCGGTTACGGCAAGTTGGGAGATCGATATATTTGGAAGAGTGCTGAATTCAAAACGCAATGCAAAAGCTGTATTAATGCAAAGCGAAGCGTATGAACAAGCGGTTCGTACACAGATTATCGCTACCATAGCTAATGGTTATTACACCTTGTTGATGCTCGATAAGCAACTCGCTGTTACGGAAGAGACCGCTTTGTTGTGGGAAAAGAGCGTGGAGACGATAAAAGCGATGAAGATTGGAGGCATGACAAATGAAGCTGCGGTAGCGCAAAGTGAAGCGAATAGCTATATGATTGCGGCTTCGATACCGGCTTTGCGGCAACAGATAAGAGAAGCGGAAAACAGTTTGTCCACATTGCTTTATCAAGCGCCTCAGTCGATCGAGAGAGGAACGTTTGAAGACCAGAAACTCCCCGAAATGTTACAAGTGGGAGTCCCGGTTCAATTACTTTCCAATCGTCCCGATGTACGGTCGGCAGAGCTCTCGTTGGCTGCGGCATATTATACTACGAATATAGCGCGGTCTGCCTTTTATCCCAACTTGGTAATTTCGGGATCTGCCGGATGGACCAACTCTGCCGGGAGCATGATCGTTAATCCCGGAAAAGTGTTGCTGTCTGCGGCTGCATCGTTGGTACAACCGATATTCAATCATGGCAGTAATGTCGCGAATCTGAAAGCTGCCAAAGCTCAGCAGAAGATGGCTGCTATTAATTTCCAGCAGACAATCCTTAATGCAGGAAAAGAGGTAAGCAATGCTCTTTATCAAATTCAAACGACAAAGGAAACTCTTGTAAATAGAAATCAGCAGGTTGCTTCTTTGGAAAGAGCTGTTGAAGCTACCGAGTCGTTGATGAAGCTGGGTACTTCGACCTATCTCGAAGTCCTTACGGCTCAACAGTCGTTGTTGAATGCCCAGTTGTCCCAGATTTCCGATTCGTATCAATGCATGGTCGCTGTCGTCAGTTTGTATCATGCCTTAGGCGGAGGACGGGAAATAGAGGAAAATACGAAGTAAAAATTAAAAATAATATACTATGATTAGTCCGTTAGCGTACGTCGATTCCAAAGCGGTGATTGGGAACAATGTGACGATTCACCCCTTTGCTTATATCGATAAAGATGTTGTCATTGGAGACAATTGTGTGATATATCCATACGCCAGTGTTTTGGCGGGAACTGTCATGGGAAAAAACAATCGGGTTTTTCAAGGTGCTATTTGGGGCGCCGAGCCGCAGGATTTCCATTATAAAGGCGATGCTACCCGGTTGTCTATCGGGGACGATAATATGATTCGAGAATATGTTATCATCAATAGAGCTACGACTCCCGAAGGAGAAACTGTCATTGGAAATAGAATTTGTCTGTTGAAAGGAACACGTATCGGACACGACTGCCGTGTGGACGACGATTGCATTTTAGGTATCGATTGCGACCTCTCGGGAGAGTGTCATATTCATAGTAAAGCAATTCTCGCCGGACGTGTAATCGTGAAAGAGCGCTGTCGGGTAGGTAGCTGGACTTTGGTGAAAAGCGGTTGTCGTACGGGCAAAGATATACCTCCTTATATTTTAGCGGCACATAATCCTATTACATACAAGGGAATAAATGCATTTATTCTTAGACGGCGAGGATTCAGTGAGGCTACTATCGAGAATATCGCTTTGGCTTATCGACAAATATATCAGTCGGGTACTAGTCTTGAAAATGCAGTGCTTCGTATTAAAGAAGTGGTGGAGCCAAGTCCCGAAATTGATTATATTCTATCTTTTATAGAAGATTCGAAAATGGGTATAATTGCTACCTATGGAGAAGAAAAATAAAGTAGAAAAGTAGACTGAAAGAAACCCCGGTTAAAAATAACCGGGGTTTCTTTTTATAAATGCCTATTCTCTTTTC
>OGOM01000673.1_pt1 | contig 31899 bp, 20 predicted proteins | sample 1552681 | NCBI WGS metagenome assembly OGOM01 (sample SAMEA2580188, study PRJEB22360) | human gut metagenome | biome: human gut; feature: human-associated habitat; material: faeces | place: Denmark | collected 2008/2010 | reverse complement strand
CTTTTCGCCTCATTTTCACCAACTCTCAAAAAACCGCTTCGAATTACGCCCCATACTTATATCATATGTTCCCAACGCATGGAACAAATTAACCATTCCACTGAGATTTTTCAGAGAACTACCCGTTGCCAAACACGATATAGCAGCAACTTCCAATCAACCGAGAACAACAGGCTGGATCAACTTGGGAGGGAAACGAGGACCTTTGACAGGAGTAGATTCAATAGGCATACGCATGAGAGCCCCTATCGATAACCCTACGATCGAACTGCGATCGATCGCTTTGTCAAAAGACGATCCCGGCGACAGGTACTTAGAGAATAAGCCCGCTTTCGACAAGTTCGGTCAATGGAACTTGGGCGACTATGAAGGAAAAATTTACTCCGAAGAACAACTTCTAAAAGAATGGCTGCAAGAAGAAACCGAAATTAACGAAACAGAAAATTTCAACTATTCCCGTTATGGAGGCTATTTGAACAAACGAGTAAAATCGACGGGCTTTTTCAGGACAGAACAGATCAACGATCGTTGGTGGCTCATCGACCCGGACGGATATTTATTCCTCTCCTATGGGGTCGATTGCGTCGCCCCCGTCGGAGACTACTACACGAAAAACACCGACAAATGCACAAATATGTTTCAAGAACTTCCGCCCAGAGAACTTTTCGTCGAATCCGAGAATGTATCGCCCGAAACACATACAGCCTCTTTCGGTATCTGGAACCTATATCGTCGATACGGAAAAAATTATCTCGACCGAGCTGCCGAAATGACAATCAAAAGAATGAACAAGTGGGGATTGAATACCCTTGCAAACTGGTCGGATAAAACTATATACGACAAGAATCGAAAAGCATTCATTCTACCTTTGGAAAACATAGGGTTCGAAAACGAACTGATGGGATTGATGGACGTATATGACAACGGAATTGAAAAAAAGATAGACGAAGCAATTGCCCGTAATGTGGCAAAATACAAAAACAATCATTGGTTAATAGGCTATTTCATCGGAAACGAACCCGCTTGGATTTCGAAAGAAAATCGCCTGTGTTCCTTAATTCTAAATGGAAAAGATCGCCCCATCAAAACAGAATTACAAAATTTTCTGAAAGAATCCGGCGATACACCCGACACCCGCAAAACTTTTATATACAATACATTCGAGAAACTCATGAAAACCATATCCAAATCGTTAAAGAAGAACGATCCCAATCATCTGAACTTAGGAATAAGATATGGCTACATAGAGCAATTAGACGATGAATTGCTACGAATTAGCAAAGAGTCGTTCGATGCTTTGAGTTTCAACTGCTACGCTCTATCTCCCGACCACGAAAAAATGAATCATGCTTTGGAAATCTCTGGGTTGCCGATGATTATCGGGGAGTACCACTTCGGGACAGTCGACAGAGGACTCGCACAATCCCTGTGGCAAGTGAACTCACAAAAAGAAAGAGGAGATGCTTTTCGGTATTATACCGAAAACGCCTTTGCTCACCGAGGGCTCATCGGTACAGGCTGGTTCCGATGGATCGATCAGAACATCAACGGACGCACCGACGGGGAGAATTACAATTGCGGTTTTATCGACGTTACCGACAGGCCCTATCCCTATATGGTCGATGCGGCTATCGAAACAGCCAAATCGCTATATGAAATACATTCCGGTACAAAAACACCATTCCATCAAACGCCTAACGCCGTGGGACACTCTCCCATACCCGATCTCTGGGAATAAATAAAACTTCTATTCATTTCTCACAATAAACAAAAATCAATCGTGTAACCCTCGTTTCCGCAGATAATCGAGCAAATATGCCGGACGGTCGGTCTGTATGATACGACAGCCGAGTACATCGATCAAATAACCGTACCCCTCGTCAGGATTGGCAAGTGACATGTCGTCGTCATGTCCTCCCGCCATTGTGTCCCACAAAGTATTATACCAAATAAGGGACTCCCCTTTCAACGAATCGGCAAGCATTCGGGGCAATGGGTTGCTGTCTTTGACAAACAACAATTCGAAAGCGGCCGGCCGCATATCCTCGACAAATACATCTATCTGTCGTTTTGCATCTTCTTTATCGAGATTCACAATGGGCATATAAATTACCTCATCGAGATATTTCCCGAATCGAGCTTTCACCTCTTTCGCCGGCTTACTGCCTTTCATGATTATCTGTTCGGTCGTACCGGTCTTTTGCAACAATTCATAAACTTGGTCGAAATAACGGTCGGCTTTATCCAAGTTAATCATTATTTTCCCCTTTGCGGCAAGTAAAGCCTCTTCCAAAGTGGGAACCTTGTGTATTGTTTTGATATTGCAACCGTTCTTTAACCGCAATGTTTTAATAGAATCGAGCGTCCAATCCGAGACCTTACCCTTCCCGGTCGTCGTACGATCGAGTTTAGAATCATGCATCAATATCAATTTCCCATCTTTCGTCCGCTGTAAATCGAGTTCAACGACATCGACCCCCATGCGAATTGCACTCTCGATAGCTTCCAACGAATTCTCAGGGAAATTACGCCAGTCTGCTCGATGCGATACTACGATTACAGAGTGGAGATTCCGACTCAACAATTTTTCCCGAATTTGGGCTGCTCTTTCTTGTGCCATTATCGGAAGCACCGCTAATGCAAACAGGATCACTCCGACCGAAAATCTCGAATGTCTCACCTTCATTTCGATTTATGGTTATTATTTTCTTTACGATAATTGTTATATACCCATATCATAGATTTCCCGCTTACGAAAAAAGCAGAAAGCGACGTAAGCCCAACATGAGAGATAAACTATTTCATTGAATATTAGAAATCCAGTGATAAAAACATCTATTCATAATACTCAATTATAATATTTAACGATTAGTATTATCGTTCTTAAAATTCAAAGTTACAGAAATTTGTTATACAGCATACAATTTTACACAAAAAACTTACCCCATAAATAAGGTTTCATAAGAGTTTTTTGTACATACCTTTCCTTTTATACAGACATATTTATATTGTATACAAATACAATATTAAGAAAAAAACATTTAAAGTTCTTTTTATTCTTCATTTTGTTTATAATATTATAATTTTGCGCTCTCATAATTAAATAAAAATCAAACTAATTAAAAAGACAAAGAAAATGAAACAGATTTACATGAGCGTGTTGCTTGTAATGTTGTTTACAGTGAATGTGTTTGGCGAACAGCATGCAAGTAAATTTGGAGAAAAAGAAAAAGTAGCGGTTGTATACGAAAACAATGTTTTTTTGAAGGCAGAACCGCGCAATAGCGTTGACGATGCATTGGGGTGTCCTCCTAATACCGTCCTCTCAGGAGCATTTAGTAGCGATGCCGACTATATGGGACAACAAAGTTCCGATATGGGTCGTGCCGACGGAGCTACCAAATTTTACCAATCCTTTTCTGGATGCTATCAGAAAGTGAACGGAATTCGCTGGTTAGGGAGATTCTTGTCTTGGGACGAAGAAAATTATAATTGGTTGTCTTGTGCCGACCGTGGCGGCATCGATGAAAATGGAGAAATGACAGAACCGATCCGTTTTGAAGTGGCATTTTATGAAATGGGAGCCGATGGTTACCCCGGCAAAGAGGTCTACCGCAAAGAATTCGATGTCTTGGGCAAATTCACCGGAGTGAGTGCAAGCGAATATGATGATTTGGCTCGTATTTACGAATTTTCGGTTGAATTGGACGAAACAATCTGTCTAGAAAGCGGTTTCTTTTCGGTAGCAGCCGCCAAAGTAGACAACGAAACGCATAATTGTGCTTTCAGTGTGTTCACATGTAGCAATGTCCCCGGAATAGGTTTAATTTGGATGGAGGCTTACGAAGAATATATGACCTCTCAGTTATCCATGTGTTACTGTTTAACGGGCGACGGCGACTACATTGCGCAAAAAGCATTGAAGTTCGAACGTTTATTATCCCCTTTGGAAACAGCAAGCGACAAATATGAAAAGGTACAAGTGGAAGTAATGAATATCGGTGAGCAAGCTATATCCAATGCGAAACTTCAATTATATTTAGACGATAAATTACTGGCAACCGAAGAACTGGGTGTGACGATAGCTTCTATGGAGAGCTACAAACACACGTTTGACCAACGGATCGATTGTTCACAACCGGGTAAACATAATATCGAAATACGCAATGTCACGGAAGGCGATGAACAAATAGCCCATCAATCCATGTTTTTCTCTATTACAAAAAGGGAAGAAGGGATAGTTTGCGAATCGTATTCGACGGATGCAAGTTATGAATATATTACCTCAGTCAAAATTGGAAGCATTAACAACCCAAGCGAAGGTAATGTATACAGCGATTTTTCTGATATGAAGACAAGCATTAAACCCGGTGAAGCATTAGATTTGAACGTAGAGTGTGAAGGCGGAAGTTTATATATAGGTGCATGGGTAGATTGGAATGGAAACGGTTCGTTCGATGAAGCGGGCGAATTTATCGGTTATCTTCCTAAGGGAACTATTAAAGTATCGATTCCAGACGAGGCGGTAGTCGTGCCGGGAGAAAGACGCCTACGAATCATAGCTTCTTATGAAGACATTCTTAGCGCTTGCGGTCAATATGGTTATGGAGAAACAGAAGACTATACACTGGTCGTGGAACATTCCGACAATTCACCGATCATTAAACCCGGATTAAGTATCATCGATTCGTACCAATCGTTCGACGTACGACCGGTAACGCTGGAAATAAAGAACGAAGGCAGTGCAGAGCTTACAGGAACAGCATCGGTACTTTATGCTCTACCTCACTCTCCGGGCAGCAAGCAGTCGGCTTTTGCTACAAAAAATAGCAAACCTTCTTGGAAATTTACAAAGTCTGCGAAATCCCATTCGGTTAAAGCGAAAGAAACCGAGTCGCAGGCAGAATTCGTATTGCGCTATGACAACGGGCTCGAAAGCGAAGTATCGCTCAGCGGTGGTTCTTCGGCCGTGTATGCACAGTATTTTCCGGGCAATATGCTTGCTGGATTGTCGGGTATGCAAATCAGTAGTGTCGATGTATATATAAACGACGTACCTGACAAAGCTCAAGTGGTAATTTTCGGTCAAGGCTCACAGTCAAATGCCGGAAATGAATTGATGAGACAGACTTTTTCCCCAATAGCACAGTCTTGGAATCATATTGTGCTCGAACAACCTCTGACGATAGGGAATACCGATTTATGGATAGGTGTTAATATAGATGGCTTTGAACCGACAGACTTCGTGATTGGTATCGACGGCGGTCATGTACAAAATGGCTTCGGCGATATGGTTAAACTTGGCAATACATGGTGGTCAGCAGGAGACTTAGGTTTAAATAGTAACTTCTGTATTCGCGCGAATGTAACGGGTAATCGCACCCCGACTATCAACTGGCTCTCGCTTGATAAATATGAATTCTCTGTCGCTCCTTCTGTTATGGAAACGCTCACCGTATCATTAGATGCAACCCAATTACAGAGAAATACTTTATATGAAGCACAAATCGTGTTAGCCAATAACGATGCTGTAAGTAGAATTGTGAAGATACCAGTATATCTGAATAACGACCGGGAGTCAAAAGTAGAACTCCAAACATTAGCTTCGACAGTAGTTTATACATATGGAGGCTACTTGGTGGTACAAACTGACAAAGCTCTATCGAGTATATCTTTGGTGAATATGAACGGCGCTGTAATGAAAATGCAAAATGTCGATGGTTATACGACGAATATGAGCCTTGACAATTTGCAAACAGGCATTTATATTTGTTGTATTGTACATGCCGATGGAAGCCGAGAGAATGTAAAAATACCGGTCGTTCGATAGCCCCGGAAGATCATAATAGGTTAAAAATCGTATCAGCTTATTGATAGAATAAGCTGATACGATTTTTTTATTGATCGGGTATAAAACTCAGTAGAAATTTAGTAGGGATTAGACCCGAATTTTAACGAATGAAATGGATTGTATTTACCCTCCTCCCTTGCCGTGCCCCGTAATGTTACGGGACACGGCAGGGAAGAAAGTTGGATAGTTCCTGCTCGCCACATGAAAATGCCAGACTATAAAAGAAAAAGAATCTCCCTCTTCCCTATATTCTGAAAATAAGAAAGTCGACTCTTTGAATAAGGATTTATGTTCTACTATCGGAAGGATATTTTAAACCTCCTCCCCTGTGTTTTGCGCAGCAAAATATAGGGGAGGTGTCCGAAGGACGGAGGGGTTAATCTCATAATCAGAAATTACTATGAAACTTTCCTCAACCCCTCTCCCCCAGAAACGGTAGTTTCTGGGGGAGAGGGGTTGGAATATACACGGAAAATCACACATGACCAAGTGAAGACTGTCCATGTGGTTTTGTCTGATACGCCCGAGAGCATGATAAACATACAGATAAAGGACAACTCGATGAGCAGTACAGCAAAAGCATACAATAGTTGCAAGCCACATTCGACAGAAACTATGTGATTACCCCTATTGCTTTGTATTATCTCTTTTGAAACCCCATAAAAAAAAAGAAACCCCGTTTTACCGGGGAATAAACTGTTGTACCTCAAAAGACGGATAACGATGTGGAGTATAGCGGACTCGAACCGCTCACCTCGACACTGCCAGTGTCGCGCTCTAGCCAGATGAGCTAATACCCCCTTAATGCGGTGCAAAGATAAAACTATTTTTACGACTGTACAAAATATTGAGAAGTTTTTTTACCTTCACAATAGACCGAGGCAACAGGCATTCGGCAGGAGCCAAATAAATTTGGCTCCTGCCCCCATTTTTTTTACCTTTGTCAAAAGAATAATATGGTTCTCCGAACAACAAGATAACCCCATACCACTATGATTATATTCAACACCACATACCACGCCGATCACTCTCGGAAAGATGAATTTATAAGTTGGTTAAAAAATTTCTATATTCCGGCTGTACTGGAACACGGAGCTTTACAAGAACCGCAACTGACCCGTATTTTCGCTGAGAATGAGGAAGAAGGCATAAGTCTTTCCCTGCAATTCAAATCGCCCGATACCGATACGCTCGAACGTTGGCACGAAGAGTGCGGAGAAACACTACTCTGCGATATGCAAAAGAAATTCGGCAAGCAAGTATTGGGATTCAGTACCCTATTGGAAGTAATCGACTTATAAATGAACACGACAAACGATAGAATTATTATCGGCATCGACCCCGGGACCAACGTCATGGGCTACGGAGTCCTGCGTATCGTCGGTAACACCCCCGAACTGATGACTCTGGGCGTGATTCAATTAAACAAATTCGAAAGTCACTATCTGCGATTACGTCGCATTTTCGAGCGGGTCTTAGGCCTCATCGAACAATATCTTCCAGACGAGATGGCTATCGAAGCTCCATTCTTCGGAAAGAACGTGCAATCCATGCTGAAACTCGGACGAGCGCAAGGAGTCGCTATGGCAGCCGCGCTCTCCCGCGACATTCCCATTACCGAATACGCCCCATTAAAAATCAAAATGTCGATTACCGGAAACGGAAGTGCATCGAAAGAACAAGTCGCCGCCATGTTACAGCGCATTCTGCATATCCCCGATGAAAATATGCCTCCCCTTCTCGATGCCACCGACGGATTGGCTGCCGCTCTCTGCCATTTCTACCAGACCAACCGGCCTCATCTCGAAAAAAGCTACAACAGTTGGAAAGACTTCATCAACAAAAATCCCGATAAAGTATCGTCTGGAAAGAAATCTGACAAGAAATAACAAGGAGCTATCATTTTATCGAACGACAAACGACCGGCATCTCCTCGCCTCGATTTTCTTTCGAACAAATATACGTCCGGTACAACGGCGTGCCCCTCTTGCCTTCTGTGACACGAATCAGCAGCCTACAAACATTATATCTAAATACAAAAGAAAATTCAAATATTTCCTCTACAAAATAAGGTCAAAAATAGAATAATCCACTACATACTACATTTCAAATAACAAATATTTCGGTAGACAAAACAACAATTATCCCTATATTTGTAACTGTGAAGATAGGACACGATTCGGCAAAAAAAACGAACATATTCGTTTTATCCGATTCTTATCTTTCGTTATATGACAATCATAGACCGAGATATATGCAGACATTGAAACAACTACTCAACCAACGCATTCTCATTCTCGACGGAGCTATGGGAACGATGATACAACGTTACGGACTGAACGAGCAAGATTTCAGAGGTTCGTTGTTCCCCGATTCGGCAGTGGAATTAAAAGGGAACAACGATTTGCTCTGTCTCACCGCACCACACCTCATCGACGAGATACACCGTGCCTACCTCGAAGCCGGAGCCGACATCATCGAGACGAATAGTTTCAATGCCAACGCCATATCGATGGCAGACTACCGTTTGGAAAGTCAGGTAAAGGAAATAAACCGGGCAGCCGCCCGCATAGCCCGGAAGGCTGCCGACGACTATTCAACACCCGATAAACCCCGATTCGTGGCCGGTTCGATAGGGCCCACGAACAAAAGCTGTTCCATGTCCCCCGATATGGAGAATCCCGCTTTGCGAAATCTCGACCTCGACACACTCGCGACAGCCTATCGGGAGCAAATCACGGCCTTGATAGAAGGTGGCGTGGATCTTCTGCTCATCGAAACCATTTTCGACACGCTCAATGCCAAAGCCGCCCTTTTTGCTGCACAGGAATCTATGAAAGCGACAGGACGAGAGCTTCCTGTCATGCTCTCGGTAACAGTCACCGAGAGCGGGCGAACGCTATCGGGACAAACTCTCGAAGCCTTTCTTACGGCAGTCTCCCATGCCGAAATTCTCTCGGTAGGTTTGAACTGTTCGTTCGGAGCAAGAGAAATGAAACCCTATCTACATCGGTTGGCATCGATCTCCCCCTATTACATCAGTGCTTACCCCAATGCCGGACTGCCCAATCGGTTGGGCGAATATGACGAAACGCCCGCATCGATGGCTGCACAAATAAAAGAATTTATCGACGAGAGACTGGTAAATATCGTGGGTGGTTGTTGCGGAACGACACCCGAGCACATAGCCCGCTATCGGGAAATCACACAAAACGCCTCGCCCCGCCGTCCCATCGCGAAAGACAACCGTCTGCACATCTGCGGGCTCGAAGATCTCGTTGTCTGCCCCGAAAACAATTTCGTCAACATAGGCGAACGCTGTAACGTGGCAGGTTCCCGCAAATTCCTGAGGCTCATTCACGAAAAGAACTACACCGAAGCACTCGACATCGCACGCAAACAGGTCGAGGCCGGCGCACAAATCATCGACATCAACATGGACGATGCCATGCTCGATGCCCGCAAAGAGATGGTAGACTTCTTGAATCTCATCGTCTCCGAGCCCGACATTTATCGGGTTCCTGTAATGATAGACTCTTCCGAATGGGAGGTTATCTCCGCCGGCTTGAAATGTCTGCAAGGGAGAGCCATCGTCAACTCCATCAGCCTGAAAGAAGGAGAAGAAACATTCCTCGCGCATGCCCGTGAAATCAAACGGTTAGGAGCAGCGGTAGTCGTCATGGCTTTCGACGAAAAAGGCCAAGCCGATACCTATGAACGGAAAATCGAAGTCTGCGCCCGGGCTTACAAGCTCCTCACCGAAGAAGCAGGATTAGCGCCTTGCGACATTATATTCGATCCCAACGTGTTGGCGATAGCTACCGGAATCGACAGCCACGACAACTATGCGGTAGACTTCATTCGAGCTACGGCTTGGATACACGAAAACCTGCCGGGAGCGAAAGTGAGCGGAGGCGTGAGCAACCTCTCCTTTTCGTTCCGAGGCAACAATTTCATTCGCGAAGCCATGCACGCCGTCTTTCTTTATCATGCTATCCGCAACGGGCTCGACATGGCGATTGTCAATCCCGCCACATCGATTACCTACGACGATCTACCGACCGAAACTCTTGCGCTCATCGAAGATGTCGTATTGAACCGTCGGCCGGATGCGACCGAACGTCTCATCGACTTCGCCGAGAAACATCGGGGCGAAGCAATCAAAAAAGAAAACAATATCGACGAAGACCGTCATCGGCAACCTGTCGCCGACCGACTGAAACAAGCTCTCGTCAAAGGCATATCGACACACCTCGAAACCGACCTCGCAGAGGCCGTCCGTCAATACGGCTCGGCACTCGCCGTCATCGAGCAACCCCTCATGGACGGCATGAACCGGGTGGGACAACTTTTCGGCGACGGGAAAATGTTCCTTCCCCAAGTCGTCAAGAGCGCCCGCACCATGAAGCAAGCAGTGGGTATATTGCAACCACTCATCGAGCAGAAAAATACCCGCAATGGAGAAACCTCCAAACGGGGAAAATTCATTGTAGCCACAGTCAAGGGCGATGTGCACGACATCGGGAAAAACATCGTCGCCGTCATTCTCGCCTGCAACAACTTCGAGGTAATCGACCTCGGCGTGATGGTTCCGGCTGAAAAAATCGTGGAGCGAGCCATTGCCGAACAAGCCGATTTCATAGGGTTGAGCGGACTCATCACCCCCTCCCTCGAAGAGATGTGCCACGTCGTTTCCGAAATGGAAAAAGCAGGACTGCGCACACCGGTCATCATAGGCGGAGCTACCACCTCGAAACTCCACACGGCCGTCAAAATCGCCCCGTGTTACAGCGGTGCGGTCATACATGCCGGCGACGCATCGCAAAACCCGCTCATCGCCGCACAACTGCTCAATCCCCAAACTCGTGAGGAGTTTATCCGCAGCATACGCACCGAACAAGAAGCACTGCGCAACTCTTTGAAACCGGTCGATTTAGTCACCCTATCCGAAGTCGAAAGATACGCCCCCTACATAGATTGGGACACATATACCGCCCCCCGGCCTCGGCAAATGGGATTGCACACCGTCCCCGTCACTGTCGGCGACATACGACCTTTCATCAACTGGCGGGTATTCTTCTCCGTATGGAAAATAGGCGCAGGCTATGCCTCCATAGCCGACATGCAAGGGTGCGACCACTGCAAAGCCGTCTGGCTCGCCTCTTTCCCATCGGCCGAGAGAGCCAAAGCCGCCGAAGCCATGCAGCTCTACAAAGAGGCGAATCATCTGCTCGACACCCTCGAAGCAGAAAACAACACCTCTCCACAAGCCTGCTACCTACTTGCCGAAGCCGCCTCTTACGACAATATCATACGACTGCGGCTACCCGACAGCGATTTCGACATACCCTGTCTACGGCAACAAGTGCGTAAATCCGAAGCCAATGCCCGCTACTATTCTTTAAGCGACTTCATTCGCCCCGCCAACGACGGGAAACCCGATTATGCCGGACTATTCGCCGTCACCGCCGGAAACGAGATACAACGTCGCATAGAGCTCTTGCGTCGGGACGGAGACGACTATACCGCCCTCCTGCTCCAATCCCTCGCCGACCGTCTTGCCGAGGCCGCCGCAGAATGGCTGCACCGGCAAATACGCCGAGAATTTTGGGGTTATGCCCCCGATGAACCCGACCTCGACTTGCAGTCCCTCCTCTCCGTCCGGTATAGAGGGATACGTCCGGCAGTAGGCTATCCCTCCCTGCCCGACCATTCCCTTTTCTTCGATTGGGACAGAGCGTTAGACTTCTCGCGTATCGGAATAACCCTCACCGAAAACGGCGCCATGATGCCCAATGCCTCTGTCGCCGGACTCTACATCGCACACCCCGATGCCCGCTACTTCCACATCGGGCACATCGACGAAACCCAGCGCGAACACTATGCCCACCAAAGAGGCTTCACCCCCGAAGAGACCGGCAAATGGCTATCGGTATAATAACAGAGGGGTACTCTTACACTCCTCCCTGCCGTGTCCCGTAGCCTTACGGGGTGTTTCCGTAAGGAAATATAGGGGAGGTGGCACGCAGTGACGGAGGGGTTAGAAAAGCTCTCAAAAACGGAAAAAGTCCCCGCCTTTATCGGGCGGTGAAGACGCAAGGGAGACTGAGGAAAGAGGGCGAGGACTGTTTGAGCAAATGCGAATTCCGCAGACCCCAACGGTGACCATGGCGGCAAACCGTTAAGCCCGATAACTGCGGCGGTGCTTCTTTGTTCATCCTTCTCGCTGCTGAGAAGAATGAACAAAGAAAGTGAATTAATGTAACAGGGACTTTCTTTGGCAGGGAAAGTAACAAAGTCTGGACTCACCTATCTATATACCCCCACCCCAATAAAATAAAACAATCTGAATACGCTATATTACCTGCGCCAACCTGATATGAAGCACAAAATAAATCAAACATTATCTGAGAAGTAACAAAAAATTCAAAATTCACCGTTTTTTATAACAATATTTTCCTTTTTTATTCGAAAAAATATTACTTTTACACATCGAATCATCATCTTATGCAAATAATCTATAAACTTTATATTCAAAATTTCTATTTATGTCTAAAAAATTTAATATTTTATTAGTACTAGCAGCGCTATTGTGTTTAGCGCTTTCGGCATCTGCCGTCACATCTCCCTATGTAGTTGTGAAGCAAAATGCCCAGACGATCAAAACCCGAGGCGAGATAAAGGATCATTTCAAACGCAGGAGTATTACCACATTCCGAGGTAACAGTGTGACCAATCAAAACAACATTGCCTCCACTGCTTTCTCGCCCAATAAGGCTCCTGCCGCAACGGCTGTAAAAATACCCGACCTTATCGGTTCTGTGGTTCAAAGCAATGCCGGACTCAATGTTGGCATATATTCTATAAACGAAAATGGACTGAAAGCCATCAAAACCGATGATACCATGAATGCAGGTAACGGTGGAGCCGCCCTCGACGGCAAATACATTTGCTGTCTCATGGACCAATTCGGAGGTCAAGTATATGGAGCATATTATCGGGTATTCGACATGAGCGACTGGACATTGATCGAAGATAATCATAATGCCGATTTCAACTTGATGTCGGAGTGCATGACCTCTGATGGCAGCGTCATATACGGCTGTTTTTATAACATCGACCTGAGCGGCTACGAGCTAGGCACGATGAGCCTGACTCCGGTGAAACGAACCGGCACTATTCGCTCTCTCGCAGAGCCATATAGCGCATTGGCATGCGATGCCGAGGCGCTATACGGAATCTATGGAGATGGCCGCCTTGTGAAGATAAACAAAAGCACCGGCGAAGAAACCATGCTCACGAATATTGGCATCGTTTCGCATTACCTCACGTCGGCAGCTTACGACAGCAAAACGGGCATCCTATACTATGCCTCTTGTACCGACGCAGAAACTGCACTTTACTCGATCGACTTCAACAATGGATACGCCGTGTCCAAAATATGCGACTTGCAAGGCGAGGTGTGCGGCATGCACATCGTTGCGCCGCTTGCCGAGGACGGAGCCCCGGCTGCCGTTTCCGACCTGACAGTATCGTTCGGCGAAGGTGCTCTGAGCGGTAACGCCACATTCACCATGCCGAGCAAAACATTTGCCGGCAATGAACTTACCGGAAACCTCTCATACAAAGTCATGGCAAACGATGGGGAAATAGCTCAGGGCAATGCGGCTCCCGGCACACCGATCAACGCACCCATTCAAGTAACCAAAGCCGATATGTACAAATTCACAGTCATCGTAAGCAATAGCATCGGTGATTCTCCGTCGAGCAATAAAGTGAACTTGTGGGTCGGCCCCGACAAGCCATACGCCCCGGAAAACGTTGTCATCGCTTACGAAAACGGCACATTCAACATAAGCTGGGATGCTGTAACAGCTTCCGAAAACAACGGCTATTTCGACGCAAGCGAGGTGACATATACGGTAGCCCGCTACAACAACGGAGTCAAGGAAACAGTTGTAGCCGATGGCATCACAGCGACACAATGCGAGGATGCAGTAGCCCAACCGGAACAACTATCGATATATACATATAAAGTAACGGCTACATTCGAAGGCACAGTATCGAACGAGGCCAAATCAAATGCCGTGGTGATGGGAAACATTATACCGCCTTACACCAACGAACTCGCTACAAGCGACGACTTCTGCCCATTCACAGTCATAGACTCCAACGATGACAACAACAATACATGGGGCTGGCAAGAATCGGGCTGCGCATTCATTGGCTTCAACTGGCAAAACGACATGGACGATTGGCTAATGTCGGCTCCCGTGAAACTCGAAGCGGGCAAAGCCTATCGTTTGGCATTTGACGCACGAGGAGAGTCTGAGTACTACAAAGACCACTTTGAAGTGAAGATGGGCGACCAATGCAACGTGAGCGCCATGACTACCGAACTCATTGGTGTCACCGAGCTTACCGATGCCACCTATCGCACATACTATGCACTCATCACACCCGAAACGACAGGAATATACTACATAGGTATCCACGGCCTGTCGAAGAAGAACATGGGCTCGATCTATATCGACAATTTCACCATCGAAGCACCTATTCCCGATTCTGCACCGGCCATCGTCGAAAACGTAAAATTCACGGCCCAACCCGATGGCTCGGCAGCCATCGATGTCAGCTTCAATGCTCCCGATAAAAACATAGCTGGCAACGAGCTTGCATCAATCGCCGATGTGAAAGTGAACCGAGACGGGAACTTGGTACATACATTCACGAACGTATCACCCGGAGCACCCCTCACATTCAAAGATGTTGTAGGCGAAGAAACCACTGTTCACTATACGATTGTAGCATCGAACGAATTCGGAGAAGGCATACCTTACGACAAAGATGCCTATGCAGGATTGAAACTGCCGGCTACTCCCACCGATTGCAAAATCGTTGAGAGTGCGACCGTTCCCGGACAGGTTACAGTCACTTGGAATCCGTTGGCACAAGATGTGGACGGCGATTCCATCAATAGCGACTTGATCACATATACGATGGTCGACATGAACACGCAAATCGTGGCGACTGGGCTAACTGCGGAAGATGCGAAAAAGGGTTGGACTACCACTATCGACCTTCCTGAAAACGGAGAACAGGCTCTTGCCATATTTTACATATTCGCCGAAAACCGTGTCGGGCGCAATCCCATCAATGGGTTCACGCAAATGATTCCGGTGGGCAATGCCTATACCGTTCCGTTCAAGGAATCATGCCCCGAGGCTCTGCTTCAACACGTGTGGATGAATGAAGGCGCATATTGGAGCACGGCTCAATCGTGCTACCAGCCGGTGTGCATGCCTCAGGACGATGATCAAGGCATGTTCTACCTCGAACCCTTCCTTGCTAAGGAGAACAATCTATTGCTTTCGGGTAAGATTCTAATTCCAGAAAGCGACAAAGTAGGATTGTCGTTCTATTACTGCGGTACCACCGACGACCTCTTTGATCTCGCACCCACAGTGCGCATTCCCAGTGGTGAAACCTATTACCTGACCGAGCCCATTCATACCAATTCGGTAGGCACAGGTTGGCAACGCGTATTCGTTTCGCTTGCGCAATTCAAGGGCAAAGTAGTCCAAGTGGGTGTAAACGTGAACGCCCGTTCACAGCAAGATTACTTCCTGCTCGATAACATCGAAGTGCGAGAATTCTTAGGCCATGATGTCGCAGTGGCAGGCCTTACGACTCCGGCAACCATGACCGTGGGCGTTGACAACAAGGTGACAGCCACAATCACCAACATGGGCACACACGATGCGGACAACATCGCCGTACAGCTTCTTTCCGACAACGATGTGGTTGAAACTGTAAATATCGAGCATCTCGCAGTGTCGGCCAAGCAAACCGTCGAAATCACAGTACGTCCGACCGTTACACAAACCGAGGCCACGACTTATAAAGTGAATGTAGTGTACGATTCAGATGAAGACTTGTCAAATAACGAAAGCGAGGCTAAGACAGTGGAATTTATCGCCTCTGAACTTCCGGTTGTCACCATTAACGGAGCCGTTGAAGGCAATCAAGTAACCCTCGCATGGGACTCTCCCGATACAGAGAGCAAGACCATACCGGTGACCGACGACCTTGAAGCCTATGAGTCGTTCGCGATTGGAAAGGCCGAGAACTACACATTCTACGACATCGACGGAGACGAAACATTTGGCCTTAGTGATGTCATGTTTGAGAATCAGAGTAAACCCATGTCATATATCGTTTTCGATATCGAAGGCATCGATGAAGAGAGCCAGAACAAGGTAGCAAACTTTGCCCACTCTGGATCCAAATGCTTCGCAGCATTCTCTTCGACGACAAAGGCCAACGATGACTGGTTGATTTCGCCCGAACTTCCCGGCATGGAGCAAACCATCAGTTTTTGGAATCGCTCGACAAATGTCAACTACGGTTACGACCAGTTCGAAGTTCTATATTCAACTACCGGTAACACTCCGGCCGATTTCGTTAAGTTAGGCGATACATACTCGGCAAACCTCGGGTGGTCGAAAGTTGAGGTCCAACTCCCGGAAGGCTCCAAATACTTTGCGATTCGCTGCATTTCCTATCAGACAGAGGCTTGGCTGATAGACGATATCAGTTACACTCGTGGTACGCCCAGCTACACGGTTATCGGGTACAATATCTATCGTGACTGTATCAAGATTAACGATGCCGTAGTAACAGATAATAAATATGTCGACAACCTTACAAGCTCTACATCAGAGACAGACAACCATAGCTACAATGTGACTGCTGTTTACGCCGAAGGTGAATCGGGTCTTTCAAATACATACGAGACCGCACCGTCTGGCATTGACGACACGCACACCGACGGCATATCGATTAAAACGTCCAAAGGCGTTATCATTGTCGAAGGAGCGAGCAACGTGGCTGTATATGGTATAGACGGCAAGATTCACGGAATCGGGCATGAAAATACTATAATTACAGTCGAGCCCGGCTTCTATGTGGTAAAAGCCGATGGCAAAGTAGCCACCGTCAGCGTTCGCTAACACCTATCGAAACGAACAATTCTCACAAAGGGGCTGTGTTAAAATGAAATGCCCCCAAGTAATTCTTTTGAAAGAGTCCGGTATAATACCGGACTCTTTTCATTTAACCACGGTTCAATTCTTTTTGTTCTATACATCGACATATTCATCTAAAACTTTCGTAAAATTTTCGACAGATTCTATCTTTTCAGCATAAAATAGTCCCGATTTCATAACACCTAAAAAGCTATCGACCATAACGCTGTTAAGACAATTCTCCCTTCGATACACGCCTTGTAGGATATGAAACTCCACAAGACACCACCGACAACCATAGTGTTGGTATTCCCGCCCCACACCGAAGCCCATCGAGATTGCCGAACTCGGTAAATACCTTGTCTGGCATATCGTATATTCTATTAAGATTGGGATATCTGGAAATGTTGTAAGATATTACCTGTGCCAACCCGGCATGAACGTTTTTACGGCGCAGAATAAAACAAGTATTATCCGGTAGAGAACAAAAATTCAAATACTTAAATTTGATTTTATTCTTCTCTTGACCTATCTTTGCAGTGTCGGAAAGACTGCAAGTCTCCTCCGGCAAATACATATTATTGAAGCGTTTAGTTTTATCCTTACTTTGAAAATCGCCAATTTTTGAGTTACGGGGATAAACGGTACGAACGTTCATGCTTGCGTATGCAATCAATCGCCCATGCGGTATTGTTATACGTCTGGCGTGGGTTGGCTGTTTATTCGTAACAAGGTGTTTGGCGATACCTCAAAGTAGATAAACTGACAGGTTCCCACGCTTTTCTATTTTAAATGCCGAACGGAGGGGGACAGGGAGGCGACACAAACACAAGTTTATGAAAAAACAGTATTTCAATTTTTGGGTGGGGCTCATCTGCTTGCTCGCCTTTTTCAGTGCAAATGTTTATGGTTTCGAAAGTGAAGGCTTCCTTTTCGACGTGATTTCCGAAGAAGACTTAACCGTGGAACTTTCATTCGTCAATTACAGCGACAATTTGGAGAGGGTCGATATACCCGCCACCATCAGCCACGAAGGGAAAACGTACAACGTGACGGTCATAGACAGCACGGCTTTCCAAAACTGTCGATATTCCACATCGGTTATCTCTATCCCCGAAACCGTAACGCATATACGGTTCGGATCATTAATTGGAAATAGTCCTTTCGATAATTGCGATGTCCTGACCGAGATCTCTGTTGCGGAAAACAACCCGCAATACTCCTCTTTCGACGGTGCGCTCTACGACAAAGGGCAAACCACCTTATTACGATGCCCGAAGGCTAAATCATCTGTATCGTTCCCCGAGACCATAACGACGATCGATAGCCATGCATTCGCTCAATGTAAGGAGTTCACCACCATGAATATCCCCGAAACGGTAACGACTATCGGCAGTTCAGCTTTTTATAATTGTACAGAATTAACTTCCATAAACATTCCCAATTCCGTAACAAAGATAGGAAGCTATGCGTTTCAGTTCTGTGAAGCGATAACCGCCATCACGATACCTGAGTCTATCATAACAACACATTCCATCACTGCTCCGCATTAGCATCCATAAACCTGCCCAATACCATAACCGAGATAAAGGCTAATGCATTCCAATATTGCCGGGCTTTGGCTTCTATCTCCATACCCAATTCCGTAATTTCTATTGGCGACTATGCGTTTTCCGATTGTTCCGCCCTCACCTCCATTCGCATACCGGAGTCTGTGACGACCATCGGGGCGGGTATCGTCACCGGGTGTACAAATTTGACGGAAATCCAAGTGGAGGCCGGCAATCCGGCTTATTCGGCCGTCGATAACATACTGTACGATAAAGAACAAACGACCCTCATTCAATGTCTGCCGTCCAAAACATCGGTGTCGCTTCCCGCCACGGTGACGGTTATCGGCAGTTCCGCCTTTAACAATTGCACAGGATTAACTTCCATAACTCTTCCCCAATCCTTAACGACTATCGGGGACCGTGCATTCTGGAATTGCACAAGCCTAACCTCTATCGACATTCCTCGCTCTGTAAGCGCTATCGGAGAATCTGCATTCTTCAATTCGGGACTCACCTCGATCAGTATACCCGAGGCCGTGACAAATATCGGCAACTCCACATTCAGTAACTGCGGATATCTTGCTTCTGTGACACTCCACGATGGAATAACCCATATCGGTGAACAGGCATTTGCTTTTTGCTCCCAATTAAACGCCATCGAGTTACCTCAAAATTTGGCCTCCATCGGTAAATCTGCCTTTGCCAACATCGGGTTGACAACCGTTATCATACCCGACAAGGTAACCGATATAGGCGAAAATTGTTTCAGCACTTGCAACCAATTGAGTTCGATCACCTTCGGAGCTGCCATAAAAAATGTGGGGAGCAATGTTGTCGGCAGTTGCCCCTTGCTGACCTCGATCGTCTGGAATGCGACAAAAGCCAACGACTTCAATTCTAGTTTTTTATCCTACGACAATCAAATCGAGACCTTTACTTTCGGTGACAATGTAGAATACATTCCGGACAATCTCTGCGAACAAATGAGTAAACTAACCTCCGTGACCATACCCGACAAGGTAACCACTATCGGTAAAAATGCGTTCGGTCGTTGTTCGGGACTGACCTCAGTTACCATCGGGAACTCGGTAAAAGAGATAAGACAAGGCGCTTTCTACGGCTGTAACCGGTTAACTACCATAATCATACCGAACTCCGTAACAACCTTAGGCAATGAAGTTTTCTCCGGATGCAGGAATTTGGAATCCGCAACCATCGGGAATTCCGTAATCGGTATAGGAGAATATGCGTTCAGCGAATGTGAAAAACTGACGACTGTCATCATACCCAATTCGGTGAAAACCATCGGTTACGCAGCTTTTTATGAATGTACAGGACTAACCTCTATCACCATTGGAAGCTCGACAGAACAAATTTATGGCGATGCTTTCTCTGAATGTACCAATCTGAAAAGCGTATCCTGCCTTGCCATAAACCCACCGGTTTGTATGTGGGGAAGTCCATTCGACAATTACGATAAGGATCTCTACGTTCCCACCGGCAGCGGAGACAAATATCGCAATGCCGAAGTGTGGAAAGAATTCAACATCACAGAGAAAACCTTCTCCGGCATACATTCGGCAGAAACAAAAGAAGCTCGTATCTACACCCGTGACCATAACATCGTTATCGAAAACGCACTGCCGGGTACGCCCCTGTCGGTCTACAACCCTGCTGGGGTATGCATCGAATCGATGGAAATCTCTGACTCAGAAACGGAAATCGCACTGCCCGCACAAGGTCTTTACATCGTCAAATATGGGGACAGGAGCATAAAGGTCGTGCTCTGACATCTTTTATAAGGAGCGCTCCCGGTCTTATACACCCTTTCTTTTCCCGGGAGTGCTTTTTCATACAACGGAACAACTCGGTCGTTCACAGCCAAATAGTTCCGTTGTATCTTTTTATACGCCACTCCTATTTTGCAACAAAAATATAGGGGAGGTGGTACGGAATGACGAAGGGGTTAAACCCCACAAACAAAACTTTTGTATTCTTTTTCAACCCCTCTCCTCAGGAACTACTGTTCCTTCGGTCTCTTCCCTATACTGCTAACGCAGCATGGGAATATACAATAGGGAGAAAAGGCTACTTTTCAATCCTCTCCCCCTGTGTTTCCGAAGAAATATAGGGGGAGTGCCCGTAGGGCGAGGGGGTTAAACACAATAGTAGAACAAAAATATGAAACCCTCCCCCTGCCGTGTCCCGTGGCATTACGGGGTGTTTCCATAAGGAAATATAGGGAGAGTGCCCGCAGGGCGAGGGGGTTAAAACAAAAGACACACAAATTCCAAGAACAAACCCTCCGAAGAAAGTTCAATCATGCCATAAATCAAAGATGGCAAGACCATACATTTGCCTAAAAAAACAGAAGTATGGAAACACAAGAACAAATTTTGAAAGAACAACGGTTGAAAATAGAAACACTCCGGTATCGAATCCTGTTACGATACTACGAGTTACTGCTCACATTAGATGTAATGACACAACCCAACGAAGTGAAAACATTGATGGGGTATATCAACACACTCGAACGCTACGCCAAAAAGTATGAAACAAAACCCGTTAAAAAGAAATCGGGAAAGCGAAAAGAGCATATCGACGAAATACCGGTAACCGATGAAAATACCGGAAGCGAAGAAACGGATTATATGCCCGACAATCCGAGTAACCTTTTCGACCTGTTGGAGGACAGCGACGAGACATACCCTCCCGAAGCCGATGTGTTGCCCACCGACATAGACGACTTTTTAAGAGCCGGTTATGCCCGTTATCTGAAACAAAAAGAAAATAAAGAGAAAAACAATCCGGCTCACCCGCAATTAGAGGATTCTCAACCTTGAAAAAAATGTAAAGACCGAGAACAAAATGCGAGAAATAATTGTTATCTTGCAATAGATATAACAGTATAAAATTATGCCACACCGTCTTTTCGTTCTCCTCTTTGGAATATTATTCATAGGTCTCCTCCCCGGTTCGGCTCGACAATCCCCGGACAAAATATGGCATAAACTCGATTCCATTCAAAACTATCGGACCGAGTTCACATATACAGTGACATTACCACTCACCGATTCGGAAATAAACTATCGGGCAGAACTCTCCTATCGAAAAAATCCAATCGACACACTTTGCGGATATTCATACTTAATCGATTACAAAGCCGAGAACGATACATGCCCGTATGCCAATTTTATGGCTTACGACAACGGCGATTACTTCCGGTTCGACCGTGATCGGCTACGAGAATATCATCATCGCGAAGACAAAGAACCGTTCGCACATAAAGGTAACAATCCGGGAGTACACCGTTCGGGACTGTTCACCGAACTTTTCCCGGCTGAAATATCCCGACAATTAAAAACATTCGTCGGGAAAAAAGATTGTCTCGTACAATTTTTCCCCGACACGCTTGTACAGGACCGTCTGTGCGACGCCATACTCGTGAATGACTCCATAAAGGGCGAATTGTCCCGAACCATACTCTATACATTCGACACCCACGACGGGATGCCCCTATATCGGGAAACCGAAAATAATCCGGGTCATTTAGGTTCGCAAACCGTTACTGTAAAATATTCGGGAAACGATACGGATACGAAATTCCCCTCCGACTATTTCGGTGAGACCAACCTGCTGAAAAATTATGGAGAAATATTCCTCCGATTCCGCGAAGGCACTTATGCATCCTCCGACCGGGTAGGACAAAAAAGTCCGGAGTTTTCCCACAAATGGGGTGAACATCGGTTTTCTTCCGATCAGTTGAAAGGACAAAACTGCCTGCTCTTATTCCTCGACGAACGAGGCGAATTTTGCAAACAAGCCCTACAAATAGCCGAATCCGTATCCTTGCAAGAAAATCTGACGCCGGTTATACTCTACATAGAGAAACAACCCGAGAACATAGAAAACCGTTCGGGAGCCATCATACTGGAATATACCGGAAAAACAGCCAGCGAGTATGGCGTGACAGGCTACCCCACCCTCTTCCTGCTCGACCCCGAAGGCACGATACGATTCGTAAAAATAGGATATTCCCCGCTACTGGCCGAAGAACTCGAACTCGCCGTCAGGCAAATACTACACGACCGGCCCATACAAGCGCAGAAAAACAAATAGTTTCATCTATAAATTAACAACAATGGAAAAAATCACTTTCAAAGGCACACCCGTACATACTTACGGTAAATTGCCGAAAGTAGGAAGCCAAGCTCCCTGCTTCACACTTACTCGATCCGACTTGACTGAACTTTATTGTCACGACCTCAAAGGACGTCGCATTGTACTGAACATCTTTCCAAGTCTCGACACTTCGGTCTGTGCTACTTCGGTGCGTAAATTCAATGAGCTGGCAGCATCTCTGGACAATACGACCGTCGTGGCCGTCTCCAAAGATCTACCTTTCGCCCAATCACGCTTTTGCACGACCGAAGGCATTAAAAACTTAATTGCCGCATCGGCATTCCGTTCGCCCGAATTTTCAAAAGATTACGGTGTGGAAATGGTAGACGGCCCGTTAGCCGGACTATTGGCCCGTGCAGTCGTGGTCATTGACGAAAATGGAAAAGTCATTCACGCCGAACTCGTCCCCGAAATCGCACAAGAACCCGACTATGAAGCCGCTATAAAAGCGTTGAAATAAACTTCGACCCACACAACTGAATCCCTTCCTCTATATCGAATGTAAAACGATATAAAGGAAGGGATCACAATGTTATTCTATTTCAGATCTGCTGTTTTAATACCGACAACCTCTGATCGTTTCTATCAAACGTACAAAATCATCTGGATATACATCACCGATATTACCGATACGGAATGTATCTGCCTTAGAAATCTTCCCCGGGTAAATAACAAAACCCTTTTCTTTCAGTTGCACATAAAACGACTTGAAATCAAACCCTTTATGTGGATAAAAGAACGAAGTAATGATAGGCGACTGTACCTCATCGGGTAACAAAGTTTCGAATCCGAGTGTACGCATACCGTTTACCAATACATCGTGATTTTCACAATATCGTTTATAGCGTGCGGTTACGCCCCCTTCTTCCGTAAGCTCTTCCATAGCTTGTTTAAATGCCCGCACCACATGAGTAGGAGAAGTAAAGCGCCATTTACCATGCCCTTTCTCCATCGTTTCCCACTGATCGTAAATATCGAGAGAGAGAGATTTAGACACCCCACGGCAACGCATCAGTTCAGATTTACGAGCGATGATGAATCCAAAGCCGGGAACTCCTTGTATACATTTATTAGCACTACTTATCATAAAGTCGACACCCAACTCTTGCAAATCGATGGGAATGCCTCCAAAACTACTCATTGCATCTACAATCAGTCGCTTGCCATACACCTTGACTATGTGAGCAATGTCTTTTAACGGATTGAGAATGCCCGTTGTTGTTTCGCAGTGAACTATGGCTACATGAGTAATATCGGCATTGTGGGCTAAATAGTCGTCTACATAACTTACCGATATCTGCTCTGTTTCATCAAAAGCCAACAGATCATAATCTATCCCATGATATTCGGCAATGTTTCCCATGCGATCTCCATAAGCTCCATTGCTTAATATAAGGAGCTTATCTCCCGGCTTAATAGTACTTCCTATAACTGCCTCCACACAATATGTGCCGCTACCTTGCAACAAAATGGAGGTATATTCATCGGGGTGCCGAGAAGACAATGCCACAAGCGAATTTCGTATCTCTTCCACAATATGTACATTGTAATCCTCGTCCCATGTACACCAATCGGTCATCATAGCTTCCTTCACAGTTTCGGTAGTAGTAAGAGGACCGGGAGTTAATAATATGTACGGTTTCATATCAATTGGTTTTTAAAAATTATTGGAATCATTCATTCTTCGATTTATATCCTGTATTACAGAGGGCAACCCGGTAATGTCGTCCACCACATAATGAGCCCCTGCACCTAACATACGATTACGGACAACAGCTTTCCTGTTTTCCAGTTCCGCCATAGGTAATTTAGAAATCTCGTCTTCGGTAAGCCCCAATTCATTACTACCCAGAATAACACCCACCGTCCACACCTTCGAATTGACACCTTCTTTAATATCCGCTATCGTATCACCATATTTTAATACGCAGTCGACCGAAGAGACAGCCAAATCTATCATGTTTTGGTAAACCATATACGGGTAAGGACGCCCAGCAGGTAACCGATCTGAGGTTACACAATTGTCTATCACATAACCTTTCCGAGCCGCAGCAGGGACTACCACGTCCATCATCGCTTGGGTATATCCGGTTGTCGAGCCAACCTTGATGCCCTGACTCCGCAACTGCATAATGGTTTCGACGACGCCGGGAATAGGTTCCGAATAATCTTCCAAAGTAGCAAACAATACACGCTGAAAATCATTATAACGACCTTGTACATCACTGTCGTCATAATCTCGTCCAAACTTCAAGCGAAAATCCTCGGCCACTCGTTCTATCGCAAATAAAGCTCGAATTTCTTCTATTTTCGTCAACCCCATAAATGCCCGCGTTTCTTCCGGGGTGACCTCCAAACCAATGTTTTTGAAACTTTCGACAAAAGCAGCAACGGGAGCCATGCAACCATAATCGACGGAGGTCCCTGCCCAATCCATGATAATACACTCTACTTTCTTCATGATTCTTAGTGATTTATGATTGTTTTTATTTATTTTACCTGTTGAGTATTCGCAATCTTAGGTGATAGTCCGAAACAGTTTTGCGTAATAAATAATCTGTTCTTTCCAACACAAACTGTACGTTCACGGCGATAACGTGCCAGCAAATAGACGAGTGCCCCCATAAACGCCATAGCACAAGTAACTCCTACATATCCCGACATCAGATTATAGAAATGCAACCAATCGATATTCGGCTTAAAACACTCTTTCAACACCAATACCAATACCGTACCCATATAACCGATAAAGTCGAGTGTTATAATAAAAAAACCTACGTTTCCTCTAATACGGAAACAAGCGATGAAACGTTCGAAAAAGAGCGTTTGAAAACTGAGATATACCGTATAAAGGGACAAACTTTGCAGAAACAGCCATGTAGTAGTAGACAATTCGAGCGTATTGTAATTGAAGGCTATGAAACTAAGTGTCAATGTACCGCAAGTAACTAATACAAGCAGTGCACACAATACTTTCATATCGTTCTTTATCAATGACATTATGCCAAAAACGAAAAGAATAACAAGTGTTACAATCGCATCTATTTTGGCAAAAGCCCACGAAGATAAACCGCTGGCCTCCACATTAATGATCTTTACTAAAAAATCTTCTTTGATATCCTGTAAAACAGTGATAAACAAGTTCGCGAAAAATAGCAGTAACAATACCGGCATAAAACTTTTGAAAATATGCATGCGCCCCTCCCGATTCAACGTCACTCGCTCGGTTCGTAACTTTTTGTCTTCCTCTGTCGGTTGAGGAAGACGCGTCATCAACCAACCCAATAACGATAACAAAGGAAAAGCAAAAGCACCGATAAAAGCCGGCATCCAAAACTCACTAATATGCAGATTTTCCATAACAAACAAACCAATGGATTTTGCCGTACCCGAACTAATAGCGATACTCAATCCCATAAGACTGGCCAACAGGTCGGTGACACGGCGACCTTCCAAAAAACTGAATATCACACCCCACATGCAACCCAATGAGAGTCCATTAAAAAAGAGAGCAAATACATTGAACGGCCGGGGAAGCAAACCAAACAACACAAGAGATAATTCGGCAACGGCTACCGACAAAATGATAAATCGTAACCGGTTTTCTTTTTTCAATTCCGAAATTACCTTAATACCTATTAATTTCGATAGAAAGTAACCAAAAATCTGTACAATGCTTGTTACGGTTTTATAGTCCATGCCAAAAAAATCGAGTCCATCGAATGTTGCCGCCGTAAACGGTTTACGTAAAGCATATACTAACGAATAAGACAACAAAGCCGCACCGCCTGCCCAAAAGATAAAAAGTACATCGGATAACTTTCGGTTAGAAGAAATACTTTTTTTTAGTTCGTTTATATTCATCAGATCTCTTATATTCTTGATTTCGTCGACAAATGTAACGCAACTTCAAAAGCCCAAAAATGAATTTTTATTATTTATAAACACCATATTTTCAGAGTTTTATAACGTAACATTAATGAAATATTTATGCAATGAAAACATAATAGAAGTTTAGTTTCTTTGTATAATTATTTTAAGGTTCGATAGAAATTTAATGCTTATGAACGATTTGCTTGACATATATAAGCGAATAGAGTATTTACGGAATCAAGGCGTAAAAATGAAGGAAATCGCCGACTATACCAACATGGCAGCCAGCGTATTATCTTCTTTATATTCCAGCGTATTACCCACCTATTTGAGTGGTATCAATAAAGGAGAAAATGAAGAAGATGCGTTGGATTATGCCCTTTCACAAGTGAACAATATATCAAAAAAGAGGTTGTTAGGCAATTTACAGGAATTGAAAACACAACTTTTCCGATTGGAACCCAATACCGGTGCAGAAGAAAAAGCAAATCCTTTTTTAAACATGCTAACCGAAGAAATGCAAAACTCGGTGCAAGAGGTATATAATTACAGCGGAATTTATATCAGTTACAGTTTATCGTCCTCATCGCATTCATTGAAAGTAGAGCCTTATCTAATCTCTGCTTCCGAAAACAACTCTTACGTAAGAGTAATGCACATGAACACATATAATACGACTCATTGCGGCATAGGTATGTTCAGCAATCATCAAAATGCCTACATTATGTTCAATGAACGGGAAATGCCGCAAATGGCTTTATTTACCATTTATCTACAATTACCTATGTATGATTTTCCCCATATGCTGAAAGGTCTCTACCTATGTTTAGATTATAACCGCAATCCTATTGCACGGCGCATCCTTTTCATCAAGCATTCCGACAGTACTAACATCGACGATTTCCTGCTTTTAAAAGGTCGCCTCGTATCACCCGAAGAATTAACCGACGAGATACGTCCTTATTACGATTATACTTGCCAGCCGGGAGACTACATCAAAACATGCAACGTCCCTTCTCCATTACTGAATGCAAAAGATCTGGACAGAGAAAAAAGAATGTTGGAAATTTAGTATCCGGTCCAAACGAAAAGGAGTTTTTATCTCTCTGTTTCATCGCTTAAAAAGGAAGTTAAAAACAAAAAGTTTAAGAAAACCGGTTGATGATCCTCGCAATTTCAAGCACATCGGATTCGTTTAGATAAGCCGACATCGGCAGGCTCAATACCTCATCGGCAAGCTGTTCGGCAATAGGCAGAGGCAATCGATTGTATTCTCGATAACACTGTTGTTTGTGTGGAGGTATGGGATAATGAATGAGAGTACCCACCCCTTCCGATTCCAAATAGTTTTTCAGCCGGTTCCGCTCGGAACATCGTACGACATACTGATGCCAAATGTGTTCTCCCTCACCTCCCGGTTCGGGAAGTACGATTTCCTTGCCATGTATATGTTCGGAATATGCCTTTGCGACAGCGACCCTACGGCGATTATCCTCATCGAGATATTTCAATTTCACCGATAAGAATGCAGCTTGCAAATCGTCCATGCGGCTGTTCACTCCCTTATAAAGATTCACATACCGCTCTGCCGAGCCGTAATTACCTAATGCTCGGACCACTTCGGCCAGTTCCCCGTCATCAGTCGTCACTGCTCCCGCATCGCCCAATGCGCCCAAATTTTTGGTCGGATAGAAACTCAATCCGGCGGCATTGCCCAAAGCTCCGGTGTGAAACGAGCCCTGCAATCCCGCCACCGGCGAAACCGCACCGAAAGCCTGAGCGTTATCCTCTACAATTTTCAACCCGTAACGGGCAGCTACGTCTTTCAGACATTCGTCCCAACAAACCCGACCGTACAGATGGACGACCATAATCGCCCGCGTGCGAGCGGTTACAGCCCGCTCCACCAAAGAAGTATCGAGATTGTATGTGTGTATCGACGGCTCGACGAACACAGGTACGAGCCCGTTGTCGGTAATGGCGAGAACCGAAGCTACATAGGTATTCGAGGGCACGATCACCTCGTCGCCCGGCTGCATGACACCCATCTCGATGTATGCGCGCAACATTAAACGCAAGGCATCCAACCCGTTTCCCGTAGCTACCGCATAGCGACAACCCAGATATGCACATAATTGCTCTTCCAACCGGGACACGTACTTCCCCCGGATATACCACCCGCCCTCGATAACTTCGGCGGCGATGGTCTTCATCTCCTCCATATAAGGAGCATTGGTTTCTCGTAGGGATAATTGGGGATATTTCATCTATCGGCTAATTTCTTTAAACTCTTGATAATCGCGAATATAATCCGACTCTTCGTAATAATCGGAAGTCAGCACCAAACAGACCGACCCCGACGAGAAATTATTGAGTACCCGCCAGATACCCGGCACGATAAGCAGCCCGTAGGAGGGTCGGTTCAAAGTCACCGTACGGGTGGAGATGCCGTCGTCGAGAATTACATCGAACGATCCACCGGCCGCCACCAACAACTGGTAAAGTTGCTTGTGTGAATGACCGCCCCGTTCCTCTCCGCCAGGCACATCATACAGATAGTACACCCGTTTCACGGCAAAAGGCAGGTCGATGTCATTCTCCACCACAGTGATGTTTCCATTCTCTCGCTCGTGCTTGGGCAATCGTATCAGTCGGCAATCGTCCACCGAAGCTCTTTTACTCATCATTCCTTCCTTTCAATAAAGTGCGGTACTCTTCAAAATCTTCTATATAATCGCCGGCATCGTACAAAGTCGACGACAATACCAACGCCAGCGAATTGGTCGAGAAGTTATCCAGCTCACGCCACATCATGCGGGGCACATACAAGCCGTAATACGAACGTGCCATGTGATAGCGCCGAGTCTCCGTGCCGTCATTCAACACGATATCGAAGCTGCCCGACAAGGCCACGATAAACTCCTCCTGTTCTTTGAAAGCGTGGCCGTTGCGATGCTCGTCACCCGGCACATCGTACAGCCAGTAAGTACGCGCTATCTCGAACGGAATATGCCGTGCACTCTCGATGAACGACAGGTTTCCCCGCTTGTCTGCCACTTTGGGCAACTCGATCCATCTCACCCGGTCAAAGCTCATCGTTCGCCAGTCTTATCAAATATTGTCCATACTGGTTTTTCTTCATCGGCTCGGCGAGTCCGAGCAAATGTTCCTTGTCTATCCACCCCATGCGATAAGCGATTTCTTCCAAAGAGGCCACTTTCAGTCCTTGTCGGTGTTCGATGGTCTCGATAAAGTTCGATGCCTCGTACAGCGATTCATGCGTACCGGTATCGAGCCAAGCGAAACCTCGTCCCATCAACTGTACGCCAAGAGCCTGCGATTGGAGAAAGACCTGATTCACCGAGGTTATTTCCAATTCTCCCCGTGCCGATGGTTTCACCTGCTTGGCAACCTCCACGACCCGATTAGGGTAAAAATAAAGACCGACCACGGCATAGTTGGAACGAGGCTTTACCGGTTTCTCCTCGATACTGATCGCCCGTCCGCTTTCGTCGAACTCGACTACACCGTAACGTTCGGGATCGCCCACCCGGTAACCGAACACCGTCGCCATTCCTTTATCGGCATCGGCAACGGCCTGTCTCAGCATGCGGGTAAAGCTCTGCCCGTAAAAGATGTTGTCGCCCAACACCAAGCACACGGTGTCGTTCCCCACAAACTTCTCCCCGATGATAAACGCCTGCGCCAGTCCATCGGGCGATGGCTGCTCGGCATACTCGAAACGCACGCCGAACTGTCCGCCGTCTCCCAACAATCTCTTGAATCCGGGCAAATCGGTAGGAGTGCTAATAATAAGTATCTCACGAATACCAGACAACATCAATACCGATATGGGGTAATAAATCATAGGTTTGTCATACACCGGAAGCATCTGCTTCGATACTCCCCGAGTAATGGGATACAATCTCGTGCCGGAGCCTCCGGCCAATACTATGCCTTTCATCGTTCGTATCTTATTAGGGCAATCAACGATTGCCATACATTTGTTCGTAATATTTCTGGTAATCGCCGCTGACTACTTCGTCCACCCAATCTTGATGATCGAGATACCAACGCACAGTTTTCTCTATCCCCACGGTAAAGGGGGTCTCGGGATACCAGCCCAATTCACGGGCAATCTTCGACGGATCGATGGCATAACGCATGTCGTGCCCCGGACGGTCGCCCACGAAAGTAATCAAATCCTCGTTAATATTCTTCACATCGGTCTTCAATACCCTACGATATTCCGGTTCTTCCCGCATGATACGGGCAATAATACCGATGATGAGCTTCACGATATTGATATTCTGTTCTTCGTTGAATCCGCCCACATTATAGACTTCGCCGATACGGCCGCGTTCCAATACGGCATCGATAGCCTTAGCGTGGGCTGGTAATGGCACGGGCGTGGTCTTCAACATAGAGCCAGTCGCGCACATTGTCGCCCTTACCATAGACCGGGAGTTTCTGACCGGCCAATATATTCTTGATAATCAGAGGTATCAATTTTTCCGGGAAATGATAGGGACCGTAATTGTTGGAACACCGGGTAATATTCACCGGCATGCCGTAGGTTTCGTGGTAAGCCCTCACGAACATATCGGCACTCGTCTTCGAAGCCGAATAAGGAGAACGGGGATCGAGCGGTGTCGTCTCCGTAAAGAACCGCTTGCCATAAGTATGCAGGTCGGTACGTCCGGTCACCACTTTGCGCACATCGGCATCGGTAATTTCCAACGGCTGCGGGTCGATATAATCCTTAGACAACGAGCCGTAGACCTCGTCGGTCGATACTTGCAAGAATTTCTTTCCCTCGGCATAGAGAGGCTTCCCTTCGGAATCTTTTCCCTTATACCAAGCCTTGCGGGCGCAATCGAGCATATTCTGCGTGCCCAATATATTCGTTTCCAAGAAGAGCTGCGGATTGGCTATACTGCGGTCTACGTGCGATTCGGCCGCAAAATTGACCACATAATCTATATCGGTTTCGGCAAAAATGTTCGCTACCAATTCAGCATTGCGTATGTCCCCCTTCACGAACCGCACTCTCGAATCGGCTATTTCGTCTTTAATAGTACCCAGATTCCCGGCATACGTAAGTTTGTCTAAAACGACCACATATATATCTTCTTCGTACTTTTTCAACAAATATTTCAAAAAGTTCGCCCCAATAAATCCGGCCGCACCGGTGACCAAATATCTTTTCATAACCTGAAATTTAAAATTCGCTGCAATTTACAACTTTTTTAAGAAATAATCCAATACGAAATATTTAGAAACTGTTTTAATTTTTTTCAAGCGACATTCGAGAACCTCTACGAGGGTATTCACTCAGACTTCCCCCTCCAATATAGTAATACTTTTAGCAGTCGATGGGAGAAATTCACCTTATAAATATATAATTAATTAT
>OGOM01000662.1_pt1 | contig 32371 bp, 14 predicted proteins | sample 1552681 | NCBI WGS metagenome assembly OGOM01 (sample SAMEA2580188, study PRJEB22360) | human gut metagenome | biome: human gut; feature: human-associated habitat; material: faeces | place: Denmark | collected 2008/2010 | reverse complement strand
TTGCTCAGGCACTTATAAATAATGTTAAACTATAGTGTTGCGGAATTAAGGATTACTTAACATATTCAGCAAAGTCTGTCAGATGCATGTCGCCCTTGCGCATCAGAGTGTCGTGCATGGCGAAGGCAGCTGTCAGGCAGTGGCGTGTCTGTCCCATCTTGGCAATCTTCAGATAGTCGCGCAGCAGCGGACGGTAGTCAGGATGAGCACAGTTCTCTATGATGAGGTGTGCACGCTCTATTGGGCTCTTGCCTCTCAGGTCGGCCACACCCTGCTCTGTAACGATGATGTTTACATCGTGCTCAGAGTGATCCTGATGGCTTACCATCGGTACGATAGAGCTGATAAGACCGCCCTTGGCAGTTGACGGACAGGTGAAGATGCTTATGTATGCGTTGCGCTCAAAGTCGCCGCTTCCGCCAATACCGTTCATCATCTTCGTTCCGCTGATGTGTGTAGAGTTGGCGTTGCCGTAGATGTCAACCTCGATGGCAGTGTTGATGGCAATGACGCCCAGTCGTCTGATAACCTCAGGCGAGTTTGAAATCTCGCTCGGACGCAGCGTCAGGTGCTGCTTGAAGTAGTCCATGTTGTCGTAAATCTGCTTCAGACATTCGTTAGACACTGTCAGCGAGCATGTAGACGCGTCCTTGATGCGTCCCTCGAGCATCATGCCCACCACGCTGTCCTGCAGCACCTCGGTGTAGATGTTGAAGTTAGGCACGCTCTCGTCGTGTCCCAGTGCGCCCAGTATGGCGTTGGCAGTGCTGCCCACGCCGCTCTGCAGCGGCAGGAACGACTGCGGTATGATGCCCCTCTTCATGTCGCTGATGAGGAACTGTGCCACGTTGTGTCCAATCTGGTCAGTTATCGGGTCGGCATCCTTGAAGGCTCTTGCCTCGTCGGCTATGTTACATTCTACAACGCCCACAATCTTCTTGGCGTCTATCTCTACATAGGGTGTGCCTATGCGGTCGTTCACGTGTGTGATAGGTATCGGCTGGCGGCACGGCGGGTCGAGCGGCTCGTATACGTCGTGCAGATATTTTGCCTCGGGGCTGTGGAATCTGTTAAGCTCCAGCACCACGTGCTTTGCCAGGCGTGCCACTGTGGGGCTGATGCCTCCGGCAGCCGTCAGGTAAGCCTTGCATGTGTCGGCGCCTTCCTCGATGTCGCACACCTCAATTATCGCCCAGTCAACCTCTCCCATAAAGCCGTAGCGCAGCTCCTGTGCCATGTGGCTCAGGTGGATGTCGTTGTAGGCTATCTCGCCTGCGTTTACGTGCTTGCGGAAGTCAGAGTTGGTGGTGTAGGGTGCGCGGTATTTTATAGCCTGCGCGTTAGACAGGTCGCCGTCGGTGCTCTGTCCTGTAGAGGCGCCGGTGAACAGTCCTACCTTAAACTCTCTGCCGGCCTCGTGCTCAGCCTGAGCTATCTTGGCCAGCTCCTTGGTTACGGCCTTGGCGGTGCCTGCGGGCGTAAATCCGCTCAGACCTATGTTCTCTCCGTTCTTAATCATTGCCGCAGCTTCGGCAGCAGTTATGCGTGTATAAGCCATGGTGAAAAAATTAAAAATTATGTCTTTATTCAGGTTAAACTTTTGGCAAAGTTACCTAAAATCAGCGGTAAAGCAAAATAAATGGCCTTATATTTTTCAGCTCGGCAAGTTAAATTATGTCATGTCCGATGTGCCGGGGCGCAAGTATGCGCGCCCGCGTGTACTTTATATTATGCATATATGTTTTGTTTGTCCCGTTTGTTCCGGCTGTTCTGTTCCGGCTGGTTTCATCTTGCATGCCTCTTCATTCATTTAATTAAGTATCACCGCTTCGGGTGATGCCTCTTGCGTTGCTGCATCCGTGGGTGTACCACACACGGTTACTGAGGTGCAGCCCTTCGGGCTCGTGGCGTGTGTTGTCTTGCTTTATAATTTGCTCTTTTACATGCCAAAGTGTCATTTCGTTTTTGTACGGATTTTCTGACGAAATAGAAAATGATGAGCCATGCACGGCTGTGTTTTGGTAAACAATATTTACATTTGTGTCCAAACGGGCAGCTTTTTCTGAATAACTCGGCCACTTTTGCATCAAAAACAGGGTGGTTTCAGACCCTGAAACCACCCTGTTTTTTTATTGAAATAATGGCTTTTTTGTCCTAATTGGGACAAAAAACATTGCACACATTACCTTCATCCGGCGTAACGCCTTATGCCGTAGGGCGTTGCGCTTGCACACGAAAACTGCCCGTTTTTGCGGCCGGATGATTTTAATTTCTGAATACTTCAGTATGAGAACGTCAGCCCGAATCACATTGTAAGCGTATGTTCTAATATTCTTTCATTATGTCATTCTGTCGCTGCATATGCTTACGCAAGCCGAAAATGTGCGTGATGATATATTTTTGTTGGCTATGCTTGATGTATGTAAGTATTTTTTTCTTGCCTGATGCCTGCATTTCCCTGTATTTAAGGCAAAAAAGTATATTTCTGACACCAAAACTTTTTATTGAGAAAAAGTGCCTGATTAATGATTTTTAACGCTAAGAGGGACCCTTTGTAATTACTTATTGTTATTTTTACAATTGAAAAGTTTTAAGATAAATATTCCTTAAATAAGGTGTGTTTTTTACAAACATGCTGCTTGGAATAAGAACTTTAGCACAAAAATGTCGAACGAGCTTAACCTTAAATGGTGCCAGCATTCGAACTACTAATGTGAAAAACCTGTAATCGGTATAAATAACATATACGAACCTGTCAGCATGAACGGCCGCGCAAGCATGGCTGTAAACTAAACTGCGAACTGAAATTGTCATAAGGCAACAACACAGTCTGAGAATGCAGTTTTACGATGTGAAATGATTGGTCAACGATGATATAAAAACCATCTGCTGAGATAATATAACTATGAATAAAAACAAGATTCCGAGAAATAGAAAAAACTAAAATATTTACAGGATTTATGATTAAACGCATATTAAGTACAGCACTATTTGTGTTGGCAACTTCAGCCACAATGCTGTCACAGAACGTGGCGTTGAAGACCAATGCATTATACTGGGCTACCACAACTCCTAACTTGGGAATTGAAGCCTCAGTAGGTAAGAAAAGCACGCTGCAGCTGTTCTATGGTCTTAATCCGTGGAAACAGTCGGGCGGCGACCAGTCGAGTCTGCGCCACTGGCTTGTTATGCCTGAATACCGCTATTGGTTCTGCGAGAGCTTCAATGGCTGGTTCATCGGTGCCCACCTCATGGGCGGACAGTTCAACGCAAGCAGCGTTGAGTTGCCTTTCGGGTTCTTCCCCGAGCTTGAGGACCACCGCTATGAAGGATGGTATGCAGGCGGAGGCGTAACGGCAGGATATCAGTGGGTGATGTCAAAGCACTGGAACTTTGAGGCATCCATAGGCCTGGGATACGACTACATAAAGTATGACAAATACAAGTGCGGAACCTGCGGCGAGAAGCTCAAGTCGTCGCACACCAACTATTTCGGCCCGACAAAGGCCGCGCTGAGTCTTATTTACATCTTCTGATACTATAAACCACCAAGGACATGAAAAGATTATCTATATATTGTGCATGCCTGCTGGCCGCGCCGCTCGCGCTGCAGGCACAGAGCGTGGAGCCTAAGCTGGCCGGACGGACGGTGACGGTAGAGAATATCAAGGTAGAGAACACTAACCAGACTATGGTGGTTGACCTCGACCTCAATATGGACTCGCTGAAGCTGCCTTCTAACATGAGGCTCGTCTTCACGCCCATCATCACTAACAACACCGAGGAGAGGCAGATGCCGCAGATAGTAGTGAACGGACGCAAGCAGGACATCTCTTACCGCCGCGGCGGACATAAGGACTTTCCGGCAAACGTGGTGGCCGTAAGACGTAAGAACAACACCGACCAGACGCTCCACTACAGCGCCGTGCTGCCCTATGAGCCCTGGATGAAGAACTCTAACGTCATCGTGGCTGAAGACCTCTGCGGATGCGGCGACGTGAAAGACCAGAACACCGTTGAGCTGAAGCGCCTGCGCACGCCGTTCATGCCGTATATGCGCCCGGCAGCCGAGGCACAGAAGGTGCGCCATGAGGAAGGACGTGCGTTTATCGACTTCCCCGTTGACAAAATCACTCTCTATCCCGAATACCGCAACAACCCGCGCGAGCTGGAGAAGATTGTGAACACAATCAACCTCGTGAAGAACGACAAGAACACAACCATAACAAACATCGAAATCCACGGATATGCTTCGCCCGAGTCGCCTTATGAGCACAACGCATATCTGGCACAGAACCGTGCCAAGACGCTCAAGGACTATGTGCGCAAGCTCGTGCATATAGAAGACCGCCTCTTCACCGTATCGTCTACGCCTGAAGACTGGGAAGGACTGCGCGAGTATGTCGTTGAGGGCAATCTCGACAACAGCGACGCCATACTTAAGCTCATCGACGACAAGACGCTCGACCCCGATGCCAAAGAGTGGAAGATTAAGTCTACTTATCCTACAGACTACCGCTTTATGCTCGACTCATGGTATCCCGCTCTGCGCCACTCTGACTATGTGGTGAGCTACAGCGTGCGCCCGTTCTCGGTAGACGAGGCAAAACAGGTGCTGAAGACCAAGCCGCAGCAGCTTTCGCTCGAAGAGATGTATATGGTGGCACAGACCTACGAGCCGGGCTCGCGCGAGTTCAACGAGGTTATGGAGACCGCCGTGCGCATGTATCCCGACGACCCTACGGCCAACATCAATGCCGCATGCACACGCATGGAGAGCGGCGACCTTGAGGGTGCTAAACGCTATCTCAGCAAGGCAGGCAACTCGCCGCAGGCTCTGCACGCCAAGGGCGTGATGGCCATGCTCGAGGGCAACACCGGTCAGGCGCGCCAGCTGCTCAATCAGGCTAAGCAGGCCGGAGCACAGGGAGTGGACAAAAACCTGCAGATACTCGACATGTAAAAACACGAGAATTGATAAAAATATTTTTTAAACCAACTCAATTTTTTAAATTATGAAAAAAGTAAAATTATTTTCCTTCGCATTGGCAGCGCTGATGCTGGGAGCTTGTTCAAGCGAAGATGGCATTGACAATGGCGGACAGGGAACTGTATTACCTGGTGAAAAGGGCTATATCAGCCTTGCAATCAATCTGCCGACAACACCAAGTACACGTGCAAATGACAACTTTGATGATGGCCTTCCTGTAGAGTATGCTGTGAATAATGCTACATTGTTAATATTCGAAGGTACTGATGAGGCATCGGCAAAATTTGCAGGAGGATATGACCTCGGCACTATAACTCCGAATACTGTCGGTGGTAATATCACATCAACATTTAAAGTGACCAAAGAAATTAAAAAACCGGTAAATGGTGATCTTTATGCTTTGGTAGTGGTTAACCGCGGCGATGTTTTAACTACGGAAGATCAAGGTGCTACATGGAAACTGAACGGAACAGAACTTAGTGCGTTAACCACCTTGTCTGCCTTCAATGCGACTGCACAGGAAATTGCTGCTGAGAAGTTATATGATACGACGGATGATGGCAATGGCTTCTTCATGACCAATGCCCCGCTTTACAGCGTTCCTGGAGGTACTGTTCAGCCATCTAATGGTGACTTGTCAACTCTTACGTTGATTAATGCTGAAAATGTATATACTACAGCAGCTGAAGCTGAGGCTAACCCTGCCGCAAGCGTTTATGTAGAAAGAGCTGTTGCTAAGGTTACGGTGAACGGAACTAACGGAAACCTTGGAAATAACGCAGGTATGACTTACACGATAAGTGGCTGGACATTTGATGTTACTAATAAAAAGACATACCTTGTTCGCAACATGACAGATGCTAATACTTGGTGGAATTATAATGTAGCTGGCGATTATCGTTTTGTAGGTTCTGCCGCTGTTGGTCCTAATCTTTATCGTACATATTGGGGTGTTGACCCGAACTATAGCAGTTACATAGCAGGGGACTTCAACATCTTTGCAGGACAAACTCCAGCTGACTTAAATCCTGTTAATGGAAATGGATATTGCCTTGAGAATACATTTGATGTAGATAACCAGAATCAGAACCAGACAACACGTGTGATTGTGGCTGCGACGTTGAATGCTGGTAGCACTTTCTATATCTTGGATAATGATAAGGGTAAAATATGGAGCAAAACAGAAGCTGAAGATGCTGTAAAGGCAGAATATCTTGGCAATCAGGCTGTAATAGCAGCGTTGACAGCAAATTTGGACGGTGCAGATAAAAAAATAACAGGAGACGACCTTACTGTGACATTTGATAAAGCTGCAGGTGATTTGACTGTTACAATGATTGAAATATCTGCTGATAAAGCTGGTGACTTTAAAGGTGGTGAAATTCCTGATGCTCTGACACCTGGTACAGAAGCTAATAATGCTATTTTGGCAGCAGTAAATGCTGGTAAGAAAGTTTCTTGCTATGCAAACGGTGTTGCTTACTATCCGGTAATGATTAGACATTTCGATGATAACCAGACTCCATGGAGCAATGTTGAATACGGCGGAAATGAAAATAACTTCCTTGGCCGTTATGGCGTTTTGCGTAACAACTGGTATGAGATAAACGTAACAGGAATAAAGGATATCGGTTATGCAGATGTACCTGATGTTTATGGAACTCCTGACGATCCAATGGAATCTTACATTTCTGTTGAAATCAACGTTCTCTCTTGGGCTAAGCGTTCTCAGAATGTAGAATTGTAATAATACAGAACTTCATAAAAGTTAATTGACAACATCCGTGTGCGGCCGGTATGGGCCGGCCGCACATTTTCTTAAAAAGGCAGAAGCTGCAGAGGTGTGGCCTGCATGTAAGTCTGCCCGCAGAGACACCATGAGATACGGCGGGGTGCAGCTCCGGCACAGAGAGAGGAGACGTTGCGGAACAATATTGCCGCAAACTAAAACTGACAACAACGAGGCACGACGCTCAAGGGCAAGTGCCCACAACATAAACAGCGACAGCCCAAGGCTAAACATCTGCTTAAGCAACACAGACAGATAGGCATCCGGGCTGGCCCGGCGAGGATAGACAGCAATGTCGCCGCGCAAAGACAATGCAACAATTAAATATGGATAAAGGAAATAAAAACAAAAAATATATATGCTTATGAAGTATCTTTCAATAAAGCGTCTGACTTGGCTGTGCATTGCGGCTTTGTCGACACCGGTGTTCACATCGTGCGACATGATGACCGAAGACAGAGACGACTGTCCCATGGGGCTGTATCTCAACTTCAAGTACGACTACAATCTTGAGCGCGCTGACATGTTCAACGACCATGTGGGAGCTGTAGATGTCTACGTGTTCGACGAAAACGGCAAGTATGTCACACGCCAGTCGGAGGCCAACGTGGGCAGCTCGCTGCCGCTGGTCGTGCCTACATACTCAATGAAGATGGACCTCGACCCGGGCAAGTATAAGTTCATAGTGCTTGCCGGACAAAACTCTTACTCTGAGCAGATGGAGTCGGGACGCGCACGCTTCGTCCGCTCTGACCTTACTGCCGGAGACGACATGACGGCACTCGGCGTCAGACTCGAGACAACACAGCAGGGCAGCGACATGCTCCTTGTTGACAACCACGGACTGCCCCTCGACACTCTGTGGCACGGCATGGAGGTTGAACCTGTTGAGGTGTTTGCCGGAAAGCCTACTTACCACACAATCTCGCTCATGCGCGACACCAAGAAAATCAACGTGACAATGCGCGAGCTCGACGACCCCACACAGATGGACGTGGCAAACTATGACATGACCATCACCGACCGCAACTCGCACATCCTCTGGGATAACTCGCTCGACGAAACCAGCACCGTGGTCTACACGCCGCATGCAACATGGAACACCGACGACCGCACGCCGGCCTTCGACCATAACGGCGACCCGATAGACGGAGTGGGCAAGATAGCTCATGCCGACTTTATGACATCGCGCATATTGTATCATGCCGATGCAAAGGACGACGGCATACTGTCTATAGTGAACAAAAACACCAACATGGAAGTGGTGCGCGTCAATCTGCCCGACCTTCTCAGCCGTCTGCGCACGAGCGAGGAGATATACCGCTACTCGGAACAGGAATTCCTCGACCGCGGCTACGACTATCAGCTCGACTTCTACCTCAAGGGCGACCGCCTGGCTTACGTAAATATCAGCATCAGCGTGCTGGGATGGAGCAAGCGGGTGCAGTTTGAGGAACTGTGATTTAAACAGCCAACCAACCTAAAAATCACGAATGTCTATGAACAAGAATATATTACATACAGTTAAGGGCGTTGCGGGATGCCTGCTTATGGCATCTCTTGCGGCCGGCTGTGCGCAGGAAGACATCGACACCGCTCCGTCAGGCGGAGGCGGCATGTCGGCATCTTCTTATGTCTCGCTCAGCTTCGCATCGCAGCAAAGCACGCCTACGCGCTCTAATCCTACGGGAGGCGAACAGGGCGACGGACAGGAAAAAGGGCAAGTTAATGAAAATGAGATAAAGTCGGCCGTGGCCTTCTTCTATCAGGGAAATAACGGAGTAAACAGCGACGGCTCAACTAAAATCATGGCTGTAGCAACATTTAACGTTGGAAGCTATACCGAGCCGGGCAACGGCATCGACCGCACCTATACAACAACGCCGCAGCAGGTAGACCTCGACGACGGAACATATAACGTGCTCGTGGTGGCAAATCCGGGCGCAGACTGGTGGACAGGCCAGTCGCTCACGCTCGCCGACGTGCGCAATCATATACAGACCACGGCATGGACAGCCTCAGTCTCAGACTATTCTGACTTCGTAATGACATCAGCAGCCGACGCCACGCTCATGCTTAATTCTAACCCGGAAGATGATCCTGCCACTGCTACGGTAGACGTAGAGCGCATGGCAGCAAGGCTCGACTATAAAACAACAGGAACTTATAAGTGTGATGACCCGGCATATACTGGTGCCACAGTTGAGATAACCGGCGCAGCTCTGGTGAACAATCTTACTGCAGGCAGCTATATCATAAAGCGCGTTGCTGATGATGTTAACGGCACCAATCTGTCTTATCTCGGCAATGAAACTGCTGACGAGAACGGCGCAGCAACAAATTACGTGCTCGACCCATGGACGGCAAGCAAGAATGGAAATCTTTACGGAACATGGTTTATGAACGGTTCTTCAGACCCCAACTGGTGGGCAGGTTACGTTCAGCCGGGCACTTCTGTCTCTGACGGAGCCGAAACATGGCAGCGTATAGGCTATACCCTCGAAAACACAACGGCAGCCGATGCGGCAGGCAGCGACTACAGCACGGGCGTGGTGTTCAAGGCAACATTCCATCCGCAGGGCGTGGCAAATTATCAGGACGGCGCAACATTCTTCGCCCTCGGCACTCACCTATTTGCATCAATGGAAGACATGATGACATACGTGTATGGTGCCGACTTCAGTCAGTTTGACGCTAAAATCGATGCCTGCGACAATTGGGCATCAGTAAAGACTTTTGCGGCATCGCTGCTCGATAACGACCCGTCAGGCTATAAGGCTTTCCTGCTGGGGCAGGACGAAGCACAAGACCTTGCACAGGTTAAGGAAAGTCTTAAATGGAGCGCATATATGCTCAGCAATTGCGGCTATTCGGCAAGTCTGAACGAAACTTATAAAGTTGAGCTCGACCAGAACGGCATAGTTACCCGTAACGCCTTGCAGTCTTACGGAGTGCGTACATACGAAGACGCCACATGCTATTACACATGGTGGGTGCGCCACAGCAATGACAACAATGATGAAACAAAGGGCATAATGGAGTATGCCATTGTGCGCAACAACATCTATAAACTCACGGTCAACAGCATCTATTCGCTCGGAAACGACGTGCCCGGCGAGGACGAGAACATCATTCTTGATGTTTACGTAAACGACTGGATGCTGCTCAATCCGGAGACTCTGCCTATGTGATAAAATGACTTTAACGAAAAAACACTGACGTTATGAACAAAATGAAACAACATATATATAAGGCTATGTTATGGCTGCTGCCATGGCTGTGCGCCGTGCCTCTTGCCTCATGCTCGTTCGACGACGACATCGACCAGGGCGGCGACGGCACCGCTACGCTGCAGCTGAGCATTACGGCACGTGAGGAAGGCGACCTGAACACAAGGGCAGACGAAGTTGGCACCAATGGTGAGTATATGCACAACCTCTGCGTGCTAATTGTAGACGGCAACAATGTTGTTACCAAAAAACTGTTGCCCAACACCGATGATGAATTTGCCGGTAACACCGCAGCGCAGCAGGGCAATCTGAAGTCGTGGGTGTCAGACCCCTTCACGCTTCCCGAAGGCACTTACACAGTTTATGCCTTTGCCAACATTGATACTTATTATGATAATTTATGGGGCAGTCTTACAGGGTTGGGAGACGGTGATAATCTTAGCGACTTGAATGTAGATATAGATAATATCGTGCTTGAAGATCCAGCTGCAAAGCTTAACTTTGCTGAGGGCAAGTTTATCCCCATGAGTGCAAAGCAGCAGGTTGTGGTTACGGCTGCCACCAAGAGCATTTCTATCGGTCTCGACCGCCTGGTCAGCAAGATAAGAATGAGCATATCAGGCAAGGCCAACACAAAGGTTACAGCCCTGTCGTTTGGCGGATATGCCGACAAGATAACTCTCTTCTCAGAGAAACCTTTGGAAGGTGAGGCATACACAACGACAAAGAATATAACTGTTCCTGGTGACGGAACTCTGAAAGCTGACGGTACAGGTACAACAGGAACACTTGTTATTCCTGACTTTTATGTAAACTCTTCACCGGCAGACCATAAATTTAATGTCAGCGTTACTACTGACGAGATGAACGGAATTACATACGAGGCAACCACCGCAAGAGGCGAGCTTCCGCGCAACAGCATCTTCCCGCTTACGCTGCAGCTCAACGACTATGGCCTCGACCTTGCCGCGCAATGCTGGGTAAGCCCGATAGGAAGCCTGCCCGTGGAAGTAAGCGTAGGATTTACTCAAGATACTTATGAAATAACAGTTCCCGAAGGATGCCAGTTTGAGTTTACCGTAAATGGCATAAATGGAGCAACAGCCGGTGTTACAGATCTTTCTTGCACATGGAACATGCCTGACGGTGTCAGCGGCATTGCCTTTGACGGCGAAACAACAGGAGTTACCACGGTTAAGGGCCATGTTACTGCATCTGCCGGCAAGACTTTTGATCTTAGCCTTTTGGTTACGTGGCAGGATAATGGCGCAACATATAACCGCACATACACAGTAAAGGTATTTACCGACGACATTACTAACTTCCCGTTTAAGAGCAAGACTCGTACACCGGAGTTCGGTCTCGACTATCTGCGTCATGAAATGCTTAATATGTTCAAAAAATAAAAAGGAGGACATAAGATATGAAACAAATATATAAAAAGAAGATATTATTCTTGGTTTCTGCTATTCTGTGCGTATCTTCGGCATTGGGACAAATCAATAATACATATCGGAATTATTCAGTTCAGCATAAGTATCCTAATAAGTGGTACACCATACGCAACAATTCTGGCATGAGTCAGGCTTCAAAAGACATGGATACTTTTGATGATGAGACACCAAGCTTTAAAAATACTTATACAAACACAGATATCCAGGCAGCACATACATATATCGATACTTTGTATGTCAGAAAAGGAGAGTCTGTAACTTTGTATCTGCCTCTCATTTCAAGCGGCCAGAACCAGCTCAGTGCGCAGGCATACCAAAGGTGGTATAATTTTATTACAGAAGGTACGTTTAGTTATACTTCTGGAGACAGAACTTATGACATAGTAAGTTTTAACAGTACTGCTTATCGTTTTGCAAATGGATATGTAGGTGGCGTTGATACTGGTTTGGGAAATAATGGCACAAATTATTTGGACAGAATAACATTTACTTATCCTACAGATGCTCAATATAACACCCGTGTCCAGAATGGCTTTAATAATGGTAGCGCTGGTAACAAATATTATATTGTAGCTTGTGATGCTTCCGGTTATACAGATTTTACTCAATCATTTTCGTCTGGTAATGGTGGAAGTTTTAGATACAACGGATATATTGAACCGACATTGAGCGCACGAGCCATCTATTATATTATAGGTGTTGACGGCAGAGGCGGAGCTGACGAAACAGAAATGTGGAAAAACGGATATGGCCGTCTTGCTTCTTCTGAGTATCAGGGAGGTGATGGAGAAGGAAAGAAATTTCTGGAAGAATATAACATCACATTTCCGTGTGACCATTTAGGTAATCAGACGGATGAACTTGTTGCGTTGTCGAAAGATGCCCGTGGATATAGAATTAATGGTGACAGCAACGATAACCTTACTGTGTCAATATCTTCTCCAAATGATGTTTTTCGCCTGCTGACAGGTGGAAATAATAATTCGGCTTCAGGCGGTAATGAAACTAATAGTATTACACTGACAGGCAGACGCCGTACAATAACATTCCGTAAAACCGGTGCCGGTGCGCGTAATCCGTGGAGCGTTGCCGATGGGCAAACAGCAACCATTATTGTAACGAAAAATGTTGGAGGTACAATATATAATATAGCTAAGTTTAATTTGACGTTTGAAAAAGACAACCGCCTGCTTACACAGCATCAGCTGGACAGAATAGACAGACAGCGTAAGGGTGAGAGCACTGGTGTTACGGGTGAGTCATGGTATAGAACTGCGTATCAGAACAGAACACCTGAGTTTTTACGTGAGAATTATACGTTGCTGACGTCAAGAACACTTGATTATGATCCTGATGTGGCAAATCTGTATGGTCAGAACTGGTATTATCCTTTCCCTGTAGAATGGGGATACAGTTCTTATGCTTTTTTTGACGGATCAACAACAGATGATTTTAACGGTTCTACAGACGGAAATACTGCTTATAATAAAGAACCTTTTGCAGAATGGGGATATTATGCTTTAACCAATACTTATGTAGGATATGGTGATAAGGTGTCAAATGGAGTGAAAGCACCGACAAATCCTTCTATGGGTGGAAAAAACGCAGACGGTTTCTTTATATACGTTGATGCGTCAGACCGCCCAGGTACGGTAATGACGTTGCCTTTCCAGGAAAATCTTTGCCGTGGTACAAAGTTGATGGTAAGTGCATGGGTAAAGAGTGCAGATGAAAATTCTGATAATTCTGAAAATTCAGCCATGCTTTTTACTATTTATGGTGTTGACGCAAATGGAAAGAAAACTCCGTTGTGTAGTCAAAGTACAGGTCAGATAACAACAACTACATATCTTACAAGCTCAGACGGGGATGAATATACCAATGCAAATGGTTATGGCAGCAGTCAGAATGACTGGTATCAGTTGTATTTCTCGTTTGTAAATAATACTGAATTCAATGCAGACTTTGTAAGCTATGAATTGAAAGTTGACAATAACTGCGGTTCTACAGCCGGTGGTGACTTCTATCTTGACGAGATAGAGGTGTTCATCGCCCAGCCGACAGCTACTGTCACGCAGAAGGATTACACCTGTTCAGGCGAGCGTACATTGCTTAGCGCAACATTGGACTGGGCCCAGCTGTGCGACCGTGTAGGTCTTGATCCTGATGAAACGGATACAGGAAAATCTCCGTCAGGAATAGATTTCTGCTTTATAGATGAAGCTGAGTATAACAGACTTCTTTCTAATACGCAAAATCCGACGGTAGAAGAAGTTGCAAAAGCTATAAAAGGCTCAATCGCTATGATTGGAGCAGGCGAAGATGCTGGTTATAACCGTGAGATAGCTTCCCTGCATTATAAGCCTGTATTTACAGAAAATACAGAATATATACCTTCTGAGGAAAACCTGGCTTTATATAATAAATACGGAACTAACTATTATTTTTATCGTGCAGGAACTGCAGATGAAGAAAATCGCCGGCTTGCCGTTGATTTCTATTCAGAGATGTCGCCAAACAGAGCGTATCTTATGCTCATACGTGATAATGACGGTACGGTAAGCACAATTGAAGATTTTGCTCAGGAAATGAACGATCCTTGTGCTATTCATAGCCGTTTCTTTGTAACCTCTCAGACTATTATAAAGATAAACGGCGAGGTGGCAAATCCGCAGACAGATTTCTGTGTGGGACAAGCATTTAATTTCTCTGCTCAGATGCGAGTGCCAGACCTGAATGATGATGGAACTATCAAGCGTGATCCTGAGACAGGAGAAGAGATTTATACGGTGTTAGATTCAGAAGTATTCTTCGACTGGTTCTTTGGCTCTGAGGCAGAGTTCGTAGCAGACCATGGTGGCTATTCATTGGCAACTGCTCTGCAGAATTTGAGAAATATTGAAAAATATCGTGATGTAGAAACACTTGACGGTGTCGTTCCTGCAACAGAAGGTCAAATCAGTCTAACACAAGCAGAAATAGACCTTATAAAACAATATGTTGGCACACCTGCTCCTGGTGGAGGACTGAACAATAAACTTGTGCTTCATAAGAGCAGTTTGGATATTACTGTATTGGAAACAGGTCTTGAACTGACAATAAGTCCTATACCGGCAATACGTCCATCTGATTCGGATATTACAGCTACAGAATGGGAAAAAATATGTTGGGGCTATGTTCCACTAAATCTTACTGCAAGTGGTGCTGCGCCAAAACTTCATGCTGGATTTAACTCAGTGGAATATCCTTCTAATGATTTCAATCCGTCTTTGCGTATCGGACTTGCTCAACTTAAAAATGCAGCAAAGGGTGTTGGTTCTTTGAAAGTAAACCTTAGAGGTGCAACTTATACAGATGAGGAACATGTAGAGAGGCTGGGGTTGATAGAGAATCTAGGTGGAGATATTGACTATACACAAATTTATCTTATTTCCACTGACGATCCGCAGTATTCTGATTTGATGAATCCACTTAACGGTTTTACCCAATATTATTTACCTATAGGTAAAATAATAAGTCTGGAGGCTCATAAATACAGCACAACTACACCTTACACAAATGAGGCTGATATTGAGTTCTATTTTGACAGACAGACACTTGTAGACGGAAAGACATTCACGTTCAATCCGCGTGAGGGTTATGTCTATACATTTGCAATACATTTTGCAGAACATGGAGAAACCGTGAATAACAGTTGTTGGGGTTCGTTCCCATTGACGTTGAAGGTTGTGCCTGAAAATCTTGTATGGAAAGGAACCGGTGCTACAAGCAACTGGAATAATGATGCCAACTGGAAGCGTGCCGATGCTAAGGACTTGAAGAATACAGACGGCACATATACTGATAATGCTGAAAATACAACAGACAAAGGCTTTGTGCCGATGCTGTTCTCTAATGTCATCATGCCGAAAGACAGCAAGGCTGAACTTTACATAGCAGGATTTGGAGATGGCGGTAATGGATGGGTAAATACGAGCCGTCCGGATTATATGGAACTGCCGACAGAGAACATCCAATATGACCTGATGGCTTATGAAAAAGACGGAGCACTCACCACTCAGCGCTACCGCGTGAATATCTGCCGCGACATCCACTTTGAACTGGGCGCACAGATGCTGCATGCTGAGCAGCTGCTCTATAACAAGGCGTGGACAGACGTGGAGGTTACTCCGGGACAGTGGACAGCCGTAAGCACACCGCTGCAGGGCGTTGTTGCCGGCGACTGGTATGCTCCTACAACAGGAAGACAAGAGACTGAGTATTTCAAGGATATAAAGTTCAATACAACAGACTATAGCCGCCTGAATCCTGCCGTTTACCAGCGTAGCTGGAGTACAGGAGCAAATATCGTTGAAAACTTGCAAGGTACGAATACTCCTGTATCGTTTACTACAGAATGGAGCTCTGCATACAACGACGCAAGCGTGCCATATATTGCAGGTGGCGGATTCTCCATCAAGGGCGTTACGTCCAAAAGCTCATTGCTGTTCCGCTTCCCGAAGGCTGATACAGAATATAAAATAAGTACTGCTGAAAATAAAACAGTTGACCGTACCACAGCAGGCAAGCTGCTTGTCAGCAACATGGTTGATCGCAGTGATCCGTATACGTATGTTCATTCTGATAAAGTTACAGTTACGCTTACTCCGTCTGCTGACGGCAAGTATCTGATGGTAGGTAACCCGTTTATGGCTTCGCTCGATGTCCAGGCGTTTGTTGCTGCCAATAGCGACGTGCTGGCACAGAAATATTGGTATAATTCTGATGTGACTTCAACAGCAGTGACATACGATGCCGATACTAAGACGTGGTCTGGAGGAAAATATCTTGCAGTTCCTTATTCAGTATTTTATGTTGAGGCTGCTGATCCTGCCACTGCAACCGATGGCGTAACCGTAACGTTTATGGCTGATATGCAGGAGATGGGTGCGTCGAATTTGCCAATTCCTGCACCTGCTTCTCTCAAGATAACGGCAGAAGACGCTGAAGGCTCAAGCAGCGCGGCTGTGCGCTATGCTGCTTCGGCAAGCAACGGTTTCGGCATGGAGGACGCACAGATGATTAGCGGACTGACGGGCAATGCCGACAACGCTCCTAAGGTTTACACCGTAGCCGGCAACACGGCAGTGAGCGTCAACCAGCTGAAAGACGCACAGCGCATACCGTTAGGCGTTACGGCAGCCGACGGCTCAGTGGTAACTCTTACATTCAGCGGCGTGGCAGCCGTTAAGGATGCCGCTATCTATGACGCCGAGCTGCAGAGCGAGACACCGCTCTACGAAGGCTATCAGCTCACGGTTAACGGTCCGTCATACGGCCGCTACTTCCTGATAGGTCACGGCTCGGGCACAACAGGCATAACCGAAACGGGCGCAGAGGGCAACGTCAGCGTAAGCTCTATCGTTCCGCGCCAGGTTGTCGTTACGTCAGACACGGCTCTGCGTTCAGTGAGCGTATGGTCGGCAGGCGGTGCACTTCTGAAGAAAGTATCGCCCAGCGGCAACTTCACCTGCACTCTCAATGGTGTCGACAGCGGCATGGTTGTCGTGCGCACAGAGACAGAGAGCGGCTCGCAGGTGACGAAAATAAGAGTTAGGTAAGTTTTTTATATTTTGACCGACAGGTCAAGTTGCAGGAGAGAATGGGAGTGTCCGTGAGGATGCTTCCATCATTTTTTATGTCAGTTGTGAGGACATACCGGAAAGAACGGAGATGGGACAGATGACTGCCGGTGAGTAGATGACGATGCCAAATTTGCCGTTTGTTGACTATTTGTAAGATATATGTACTGCTTTTTAGTCTGTTTTACGCTAATACGTGCGTTAGATGTGTTAAAAACCTGATAATGTTTGGCACAATGAAAAGTTAGCACTATCTTTGACACTGAAAGGAAGGAGGCAGAACATAATGCCGAAACACCTTAATTATATAGTAAAAACACATAATTGAAATATAAACCTTAAAACTATGAATTCAGAAAAGAATATCCGTATGGAGCACGACCTCCTCGGCACACGTGAAATTCCGGCAGACGCATTGTATGGCATACAGACATTGCGCGGCGTTGAGAATTTCTCAATCAGTAAGTTCAAACTCAGCCAGTATCCTCTGTTCATCAACGGTCTGGCATACACAAAGTGGGCTGCTGCTGAGGCAAACCATCAGCTCGGGCTGCTTACCGATGCCCAGTATGAGGGTATCAAGGCTGCTTGTCAGGACATACTGGCCGGCAAGTATCACGACCAGTTCCCCGTGGACATGATTCAGGGCGGAGCAGGCACCAGCACCAATATGAACGCCAACGAGGTTATCGCCAACATTGCGCTGAAGCACATGGGCTTCAAGCCGGGCGACTATGAGCACTGCTCTTCTCACGACCACGTGAACCGCTCACAGTCTACCAACGACGCATATCCTACGGCTATCCACATGGGCATGTATGCCAGCCATCTTGCCCTTGTTCCACATATCAAAGAGCTTATCGCGGCATTCCGCAAGAAGTCGGAAGAGTTTGCACACATCGTAAAGATGGGACGCACACAGCTCGAGGACGCTGTGCCGATGACTCTCGGACAGACCTTCTCTGGCTTTGCAAGCATACTCGAGGCAGAGCTGCTGCATCTCGACCAGGCTGCAGCCGACTTCCTTGAGGTCAACATGGGCGCAACTGCCATAGGTACGGGTATCTGCTCTGAGCCGGGCTACGCAGAGAAGTGTGTTAAGGCTTTGGCTGAGATTACCGGATGGGACATCACTCTCGCAAAAGACCTCGTGGGCGTAACCTCAGACACATCTTGCATGATAGGCTATATGTCAGAGCTGAAGCGCATCGCCGTTAAGATGAGCAAGATAAGCAACGACCTTCGCCTGCTGGCCAGCGGTCCGCGCTGCGGTTTAGGAGAAATCAATCTCCCGGCACGTCAGCCCGGTTCGTCAATAATGCCCGGAAAGGTAAATCCCGTTATTCCTGAGGTTGTAAGCCAGGTTGCGTTCAAGATTATCGGCAACGAGCTTTGTGTCACCATGGCCGGCGAGGCTGCCCAGATGGAGCTTAACGCCATGGAGCCTGTCATGGCTCAGTGCTGCTTCGAGTCAGTAGACCTTATGGCCAACGCATGCGACACACTGCGCACGCTCTGTGTTGACGGCATTACTGCCAACGAGGATAACTGCCGCCGCGAGGTTAACCGCAGCATCGGCATCGTTACAGCCCTCAACCCCTACATCGGTTACGAGCATTCTACAGAGATTGCCAAGAAGGCCATGGAGACAGGCCGCGGCGTTGTTGAGCTTGTGCTTGAGGAAGGAATACTTACTCAGGAAGATCTCGACACCATCCTTGATGCCAAGAACATGGTTCGCCCTGTTAAGCTCGACATCCACCCGAAATGCTAGTTTTGATGTTCCTGCTTTCTGCCTTTAATTTCGTTTAAGGGCTAAGTTGATATTTTCCGTGCCGTCCGGTCTCTTTCATGGGAATTTGGACGGCACGTCCTTTTGTCATCCCTTATGGTGCGCAGCTTCTCTGTCGCCATGTGGCAGGCTGTGATACATGTCTGCTGATGCCTCTCTGCATCGTCTCAACAAGCCACTTGCCAAAACATGAAAATCAAAAGGCCGGTTTGGCCTTGAAAAACATGCCACTTTTGGGTGAAAAGTGGCCGAGTTACGATGCGTAAACGATAGGTTAATGATTTGAAATCTATACGTCTGATTTTGGTTACAGTTTTTCTTTTTAAACCTTTCTTCTTGAATGTTTTTTAAGCATAATCGTGCTTTCTCCTTATGATTTTTGCGACTGATGGAGGCAGACGTTGTCGCTGTCTGTATGTTACCCCCAAATCAGTCATTAGATTGCACATAGCTTTATCAATTTTGTGCATTCCAGTTTTCAGCCCGTCTTTTTATTTCTATCGGTGCAAGGCGCTAAGCGCAAACCAAGTTCAGCGCAGGCTAATTAAACAGCGTTTCCCGATAATCATTGTATTACAATGGTTTACGATAAAATGGAATGTTTGATGATATGTGGACGCACCTGGGGTGCGTCCCTACATTGCACTACTTGTAGGCTCCAAAAGTCTTGTTGCTTCTTGTCGCAAGCACTACGTTGGCATTTGATTCTAACTGCTTGAACTCCTTTAACTTCGGCGTAACCAGTTATAAGAGTGCTTGTGAAAAATTTAACGAAAATCTGCTCAGATAAAACAAAAATCCCGACCGAATCTTAATAACAGATTGGGGCTTTAATGTGATTCAAGTATAAATAGCCGGAATGGGAAATCTTATTCAGCGAATATTTTTATCCGTGGCATATAAATGAGAGGCGTGGCTTCTGATGTTCACTTTTGACATATTTTCAAAAAACATTGCATTGATTTTGTTAAACCAATGATTTGCGTTATCTTTGCATAATATAAGCTGCATCTCGGCATAACACTCAAACGTGGTTTGGCGATTCTGCTCTTGATTTGCGTTATCTTTGCATAATAATAATCTGCATCTCGGCATAACATTCAAGCACGCTTGATGTTTCTGCTCTCGATTTGCATTATCTTTGCATAAGATAATCTGCATCTCGGCATAACGCTCAAACGTATCTTGGTGGTTTTGTTGTCGGGTTGCGTTATCATTCTGTTAATGACATGTTTAATTTTAAACAATAAAATATGGAACAAAAGTTTTTTATATATAACACTCTGAGCCGCCGTAAGGAGCTCTTTGTGCCTATCCACAGCCCCAATGTGGGCATGTATGTGTGCGGTCCTACAGTGTATGGCGATCCGCATCTTGGCCATGCACGCCCGGCAATAACCTTCGACATCCTGTTCCGCTACCTCAAGCATCAGGGCTATAAGGTGCGCTACGTCAGAAACATCACCGACGTGGGCCATCTGGAGCATGATGCCGACGATGGCGACGACAAGATAGCAAAGAAGGCACGTCTGGAGCAGCTCGAGCCTATGGAGATAGCACAGCACTACACTAACCGCTATCATGACGCCATGAAGGCGCTCAACGTGCTGCCGCCAAGCATTGAGCCTCACGCCACGGGACACATCATAGAGCAGGAGGAGCTGGTGAAGCAGATTATAGACAACGGCTTTGCCTATGAGAGCAACGGCAGCATCTATTTCGACATCGCAAAATATAACGAGAAATACCACTACGGCATACTGTCGGGACGCAACCTCGACGACGTTATCAACGCCAGCCGCCAGCTCGACGGTGTGGGCGAGAAGCGCAACCAGGCCGACTTCGCCCTGTGGAAGAAGGCGCAGCCCGAGCACATCATGCGCTGGCCGAGCCCATGGAGCGACGGTTTCCCCGGATGGCACTGCGAGTGTACGGCCATGGGACGCAAGTATCTCGGCGACCACTTCGACATACACGGCGGAGGCATGGACCTCGTGTTCCCGCATCATGAGTGCGAGATTGCGCAGGCCGTGGCAAGCCAGGGCGACCAGATGGTGAAATACTGGATGCACAACAACATGATAACCATCAACGGACAGAAGATGGGCAAGAGCCTCGGCAACTTCATCACGCTCGAGCAGTTCTTCACGGGTAACCATCCGAGCCTCGACAAGGCTTATTCGCCCATGACGATACGCTTCTTCATCCTCTCTGCCCACTACCGCGGCACGGTAGACTTCTCTAACGAAGCCCTGCTGGCAAGCGAGAAGGGACTGGCCCGACTGATGTCAGGCATCGCCGACTTAGACCGCGTGCCCGTGTCAGACAAGTGCGACGCGCAGACCGAGGAGTTTGTGAAGAACCTGCGCCAGAAGTGCTACGACGCCATGAACGACGACCTTGCCACACCTCAGGTTATCAGCTATCTGTTTGAGGCCTGCGGAGTGGTCAACAAGCTGCTCGACCACAAGGCCACTATCTGTGCCGACTGCCTGAAGGAGCTTGCCGACACGATGCGCCTCTTTGCGATAGACCTGCTCGGACTGAAGGAAGAGAAGGGCAACTCGTCTGACGCACGCGAGGAAGCCTACGGCAAGGTGGTAGACATGGTGCTGAGCCTCAGGGCAAAGGCAAAGGCCGAGAAAGACTGGGCCACAAGCGACCGCATACGCGACGAGCTGGCTGCTGCCGGATTCGAGGTGAAAGACACCAAGGACGGCTGCGTATGGAGACTCGACAAATAATGTTGATGTCATGTTACTGAAACCTGTGATGTGTATGTCTGTCGTGCCTGCCAAATCCTTTGGCAACGTGATGCCGACCTGTCTGCGGCCAGCCCGCAGCTTCAGCAGGTCATCCGTATGATGCTTCTGTTTACACATCTTATATAATATATAAAGAGCAGCGGCATGTTGGCCGCCCGTTTCCTAAGGCATGCGTGCCGCTGCTCTTTCTTTCAAAAAAGTTTTTTTATCCAATGCAGGATAGCCTCTTATGTGAGGCATTAACCAACAGAGGTCAGACTATGAAAAATATTGCTTACGTTTTGTCTTTATTGATGTTAACGCTCATGACGGCCTGTTCCGACCGTAAGGAGTATGTTATAGCCATGTCGCAGTGCAGCGAGGACATCTGGCGCGAAAAGCTCAACACCGAGATGCTTGCCGGCACTTATCTTTACGACAACGTCACGTTGAGGGTGGCCTCGGCCAACGACGACAACGTAAGGCAGACTGAGCAGATAAACGGCTTTGTAAACGATGGCGTCGACATCCTTATTGTCGCCCCAAACCAGATGAACACCGTTACGCCGGCCATCGAGAACGCATACAACAAAGGCATACCCGTAATACTTTTCGATCGCAAGACCGGTTCAGACAAATACACGGCATTTATCGGCGCCGACAACGTAAAGATGGGGCGCACCATGGGCGAGTATATCGCGTCGCGCCTTGGCGGCAAGGGGCGTGTCCTGGAGATTACGGGCCTTAAAGGCTCGTCGCCGGCCATAGAGCGCCATCAGGGCTTTGCCGACGCCCTGAAACATTATCCGGGCATCGAGCTGGTGGCCGTGAGCAGCGGCACATGGATGCAGCAGAGCGGGCGCAAGGCCATGGAGGCCATGCTCGACAGCGTGGGCGGCAACATCGACTACGTGTTTGCACACAACGACCGCATGGCCCTAGGCGCGCGTCAGGCAGCCCAGGCACGCGGACTGGCAGGCCGCATAAAGTTTATCGGCATCGACGCCCTGCCGGGCAAGGGCGGAGGCATCGAGCTGGTGCGCGACGGAGTGCTCGACGCATCATATATCTATCCCACGCGCGGCGACATGGTAATGCAGCTGGCCATGAGCATTCTTGAGAAGCATCCCTACCAGCGCGAAAATCTGATGAAGACAGCCCTCGTAACCAAAGACAACGCCGAGGTGCTGCTGATGCAGGCCGAAGAGATGAACAAGCTCAACGACAAGCTCAACATGATGCACGACCGCGTGAACATGTATCTCACGCAGTACAGCCATCAGAAGGTCTACCTCATGATGTTCATCATTATCCTTGTGCTGCTGGTGCTCTCGTTTGTAGCCTTCTACCGCACCATCGTCGTAAAGCGGCGCATGCGCGAGGATGCTGCCAACGCCAAGCTGGTGTTCTTCACCAACATAAGCCATGAGTTCCGCACACCTCTCACTCTCATTGCCGACCCCGTCAGGCGCATGCTCGAGGCCGACAACCTGACCACGCAGCAGCGCTCCATGCTCTGCCTGGTAAGAAAGAATGTCGATGTCATGCTCAGACTTGTTGGCGAGATTCTCGACCTTCGCAAGATTCAGAACGGCAAAATGCAGCTCACCGTGAGCCGCTTCAACCTGTCGGACAGCGTAGGGCAGTGGGTGGCCAACTTTGCGCCGCTGGCCGACAGCAGGGACGTGGAGCTGAGCGTTGACTGCGGCCACGACATAAACATAGAGGCTGACCTGTATAAGATGGAGCGTATATGCTATAACCTTATCAGCAACGCCATAAAATACAACCGCAAGGGCGGCAGAGTGAGGATAAGTCTTGCTGCCGACGGCGGCATGGCGCGCCTGACCGTAAGCGATACGGGCATAGGCATACCGCGCGACAAGATTAACCACGTGTTCGACCGCTTCTTCCAGGCATCAGCCGAAAACCGCGGAGGCACGGGCATCGGGCTTGCCATAGTAAAGGCCTTTGTCGACCTTCATCACGGACAGGTTACGGCAGAGGCCAACGCCGACGGCGGGGCAACGTTTACGGTGAGTCTGCCGCTGACGCAGCCCGGAGAAACCATAGTGGAGCAGCCTGATGCAGCAGCCCTGGAGACAGGCGACAGCGTTCCGGCAGACATACCTATGGGCGGCGGTGTGGAGATGATGACGGCACAGGACGACGGCGAGCGCAAGTCGATAGTGGTGGTAGACGACAACAGCGACGTTAAAGACTATATCGTCAGCCTGCTCTCGGCCCACTACGATGTCAAGTGCGCGTCCGACGGCCGCGAGGGCCTCGCCTTGTGCGTCAAGTATGTGCCCGACCTGGTTATCTGCGACGTGATGATGCCCGTGATGGACGGTCTTGAGATGTGCCGCCGGCTGAAGGCGGAGACGGCCACGAGCCATGTGCCCGTCATACTGCTCACTGCCCGCACCTTCGACGACCAGCGCGCCGAGGGCTACGACTGCGGCGCTGACGCTTACATAACCAAGCCCTTCAGCAGCAACGTGCTGCTGTCGCGCGTGCGCAATCTGCTCAATGAGCGCATGAAACTGAAAAATATCTATTCGGGTGCCGAGGCAGAGGAGGACAAAGCTGCCGACGATCCTGATACACGCTTTGTGGCCGACTTCAGACATCGCCTGAAGGAGCATCTGTCTGACTCAGAGCTCAATGTGGAGACTCTTGCCGCCGAACTCGGCCTTAGTCGTGTGCAGCTCTACCGTAAGGTGAAGCAGCTCACTGGTTCGTCGCCCGTTGAGATAATACGCATAACGCGCCTGAAGGCCGCCGAGCAGCTGCTGCGCACCACGTCGAAGACCGTGTCGGAGATATCCTACGACGTAGGCTTCTCGTCGCCGTCTTACTTCACCAAGTGTTTTAAAGACTATTTCGGCCATCTGCCGAACGAGGGCCGCGGCGTGTAGTCGGCTTGTCAGATAAATATCAGCAAAAAATAATTATTGCGTGGTGTGTGTCAAAACTCCATTCTTAAAAAATATGAGCTGATAATTTGAAACTTGAGCATCCTCCAAAAAGCTAAATGAAGGGTCGTATAATTACTCAATACAGAGTTTTATACGACCCTTTTTAGTGCTATGGTTATAATCTGTAACTTTGTAGAGTGCCCATTTTAGTTTTGACACACTCTCTTTTCATTCCCGGTGCCAACCAGACAAAACAAAACTTCTTAACCTCATATTTATCTTCGGGATTCGTCTGCATTATTGTTCGTCCTGTCTGTTCATTCCTGCCCTGCCGCCGTGTCCAGCCACGCTATATCTCTGTTGCCGCATCAAGGAATATAAAGAAAATGTTAATAAGTGTGTAGCCCTTTTAGCCTTTATTGGCTATGAAACGGGCAAAACAGACCACAGAAATCGTACAAAGTATGTAAATTTTGTTACATGAACGAAATTTTTAATTCATTGGTATAAAATTGTTAACAGAAATTTCATAATCTAAATAATTTTGCTAGCGACAAAAGTCACGATAAACAATTTATTAAACCATAAAAACGCAGTAAAAATATGAAGAACATTAAACTAATGCTATCAAGCGTAAAGCGTATTGTGCTGTTCTTCGTCTTAATGAGTTTCGGCTTGTATGCCACGGCTCAGACAACGATGGAAGTCAGCGGTACGGTGAAAGACGATCAAGGTGAGACGGTTATTGGAGCCAGTGTGCTTGAAGAAGGTACGACAAACGGTGCTGTAACCGACATAGACGGAAACTTTAAATTAAAGGTGAAGGAAGGCGCCAAGATCAGAATTTCTTATGTAGGTTACAACACAGTGACGCTTCCGGCGCGTCAGAACATGGTTGTAAAGCTCGAGGAAGCCGGCAACATTATGGACGAACTTGTTGTAACAGGTTATACCACTCAGCGTAAAGCCGACCTTACAGGATCTGTGTCTGTAGTTTCGACAGACGACCTGAAGACAAGTCCGGATGCCGACCCGATGCGTGCATTGCAGGGCCGTGTTCCGGGTATGACTGTTACAGGCAACGGTTCGCCAATAGGAACAGGAACAGTAAGAATACGTGGTATCGGTTCGTTCAACTCTTCACAAGACCCGCTTTTCGTAATCGACGGTGTGCCAACAACAATGTCTCTCAACTCTCTTAACACTAACGACATTGAGAGCATGCAGGTGCTTAAGGATGCGGCTTCGGCTTCTATCTATGGTTCGCGCGCGTCTAACGGCGTCATCATTATCACGACAAAGCAGGGTAAGAAAGGCGGCAAGATGAAGGTTGACTTCTCTGCAAATCTTACGGCTTCGTTCTACACATCACAGTCATTGATGAACCTGTGTAACTCTGCCGAATATGCCACTGCAATGGCTCAGGCAGCCCTGAACGACGGAATTGACCCTGTTACATATGCAGCCAACTATGGACTTAATCTCAACGCTGCCAACGGAACCCCTATCACGGTATGGAATCCGGCAACAGAACAGTATGAGAATTATACTGTAAACGGCCGTTATGACGGATTTATCAACAGCGCAAAAACAATGAAATATTCAGATACAGACTGGCTTGACGAGATTTCGCGTACAGGCTTCTCTCAGAACTACGACCTGTCTATATCTAACGCAACAGACAAATATTCGGCATTATTCTCTTTAGGATACAAAAAGAACGAGGGTATATTGAAGTATACTTCGTTTGAGAATATTTCTGCCAGAATGAATTCTTCTTACAACATTAACAAGAATCTGACAGTAGGCGAAAACTTCACCATAACATGGTCGAGACAAGTTGACTGTGCGCCAATGGAGAATGCCTTGAAAATGGCCCCTATTGTGCCGGTATATGAGACTGACGGAACAACATTCGGTGGTCCTGTAGGAAGCATGTCCGACCGTCAGAACCCGCTCCGCGAGATGTATCAGAACCGTGATAACCATCTTGACTACTGGCGTCTGTTCGGTAATGCATACGTAGAGCTGAAGCCGATTGAAGGCCTTGTGCTCCGTTCAAGTTTTGGTATCGACTTCTATACATCTTTTATACAGTCGATGAATCATACCTTCCATTCAGATATCGTCAACAACAACGTTGCAAGCACAACGCTCTCTAACAAGAATGATATGAACTGGACATGGTCTAACACAGCCACTTACAACTTTACGCTTGCCGACAAGCATGATTTCTCTGTTCTGCTTGGTGTAGAGTTGTCAAAGCAGAACTCTATCGACTGGTCTGGCTACAATGAAGGCTATGCACTCGAAGATCCTGACTATATGTGGCCTAACGCTGCAACAGGCACAGCCCGCGTTGCCGGCGCAATGGTAGGATACAGGCTCGCTTCTTTCTTCGGTAAGGTTGACTATAATTATGATGATCTTATCTTGGCTTCGTTCACGATGCGCCGCGACGGTTCCTCACGTTTCGGCAAGGGCAACCGCTGGGGTACATTCCCCGCAGCCACATTAGGCTTCCGTGTATCCAAACTGCTTGAGAAAGACTGGTTAGACGACTGGAAAATACGTTTGTCATGGGGTAAGACCGGTAACCAGGCTATAGACAACAACGCACAATTCGGACTGTATGTCGCTGATTATGGATTAGACCGTATAACCTCTACAGCCTATGACCTTTTCCTTCAGGGCTCGGGCACATTCCCTTCTGGATACCGTGCCACACAGCTGCCTAATGCAAACCTGAAGTGGGAGTCGGCCACACAATATAATATAGGTACAGACTTTACGCTGTTCCACAACATGCTCTATGGTTCTATCGACTGGTATATCAAGGATGTCGACGACATGCTTATCAATCCGGCATATATCGGTACAAAGGGCGAGGGTGGTGCAACATGGATGAATGGTCCTTCGCTGCGCAACTGGGGTATGGAGTTTATGCTCGGATACCGCAAGACACTGCCATGCGGACTTGGACTCGACATCAATGCCAACGCCGACTTCTTCCGCAACAAGGTTACATCACTGCCCGAAACAGCAACAGGCTCTTATGCTCATACGTCTAAGGAGAATCTCGTAGAGTCAGGACAGCCTTATGGTTCAATAGTAGGATACGTTGTTGAGGGACTTTATCAGACACAAGAGGAAGTTAATGCATCCGGTCAGGCCAATGCGCGTGTGGGCGGACTTAAATACGCAGACCTCGACAAGAATGGTGTTATCAACTCTGATGACCAGGATTGGATCTACAATCCCGTTCCTAAGTTCTCTTATGGCATCAACATAGGCCTTACATATAAAGGTTTCGACCTGAGCATGTTCTGGCAGGGCGTTTACGACAAGGATGTTTATAACAACCAGAAATTCCAGACAGACTTCTGGGCTGTTACTGACGCAGGATCTAACAAGGGTAACCGACTGCTCAACGCATGGAACACCAACAATACCGGCTCAACCATCCCGAGGCTGTCAACGACCAATACAGCCGACGAAGGCCGCGCATCAAGCTATTTCGTTGAGAACGGATCTTATCTGAAACTGCGTACGCTGCAGGTGGGATACACATTCCCTTCAAGTCTTATTTCAAAGCTTAAGATGACAAGTGCACGCGTTTATCTTTCAGGCCAGAACCTGCTTACAATAAAGAGTTCAAGCCTTACATGTCCTGATCCGGAGAACCCGGACTGGAACTATCCGTTGTCAACATCACTCTCATTCGGATTACAATTAAGTTTCTAACATTTTAACGATTTATCAAAATGAAAAAGATATATAGCATATTAGCAGCATGCGTCCTGGGCCTTACGCTGACAAGCTGTGACGATTTTCTTGACTATACTCCTACTGCTGTGGTAGACGAGGATAAGGCCTTCTCTGATCCTGAAGGAATGGTTACCTCTGCTTACGCCATGCTCGGCGACTGCTGGTTCTCATATCCGTTTAATCTCTTTCCTTATGGAGACATAACGTCTGACGACTGTCTTAAGGGCGGAAGTGGACCTAATGATACAGGATATCATGCCATGGATATATGGACAACACTGACTTCTACCACTCCGGGTGAGATGGACGAGCTGTGGTATCGTCTTTATTGTGCCGTGTCTCGCTGCAACCGTGCATTGCTGTCACTTGAACGTAACGGCGAGAGCAAGCTCGGAGCCGAGACTACACGCCAGCGTGTGGCTGAGGTTAAATTCCTCCGTGGACATTTCTACTATAAGCTGCTCACCGTATTCCGTAAAATACCTTGGATTGATGAGAGAGTAGAAGATGACGGAACACAGGAGTCTGTAAGAAATGACCAGTACACTTATGAAGAACTCTTCGGCAAGATTATCAGCGACTTTAAGGTTGCTTACGATGTTTTGCCGGTAAAAGAGCCGGGACAGGACGGCCGTGCCAACAAGGTGGCAGCCGCTGCATACCTTGCAAAATGCTATCTTAACCTGGCATGGGGTAACGGATATGAAGCAGGTACAGGTGTTGACCACATCAACACAAACTATATGGACAGCGTTGTGATATACACCGACGAAGTTGTCAACTCTGATTACGGTTATCTCGAGGATTATGGCGACATTTTCCTTCCCGAATATAAGAACAGTAAAGAGTCTGTGTTTGCAGTACAGTGTTCTGACTATGAGGATGACCATACTACTTACGGCCGTGCCAACTGGTCGGTAATGCTTAACGGCTGCTGGGGTATGTGGTCTTGCGGATGGGATTTCCACAAGCCTTCTCAGAACCTCGTAAATGCCTTCAAGACAAAGGACGGTCTGCCAATGTTTGACAATTACAACGACAGTGTTGACTATCCTATCAACGGACAGCCTACTGCACAGAAGTGGGATCCGAGATTGTTCCATACTGTAGGCATGCCATCTTTCCCATACAAATACGAGAAGGAATATACGCAGACTATGGCCAACTCTCGCGACGCTACCGACTATGGCTATTATACATCGCTTAAGGAAGTTCCGCAGCGTTCTAAGGGTGAGACCTTCAATGATTCATGGCAGGCTTTTGCAACAAACGACTATGTAATACGTTATACAGATGTCATGCTTATGCGTGCTGAAGCACTCATCGAACTTGGCCGTCTGTCTGAGGCCCGCGTCATCATCAACGATATCAGACGCCGTGCTGCCAACTCTGTGAACAAGCACATTGAATATGCTACCGACCAGTGCCAGATAGCAGAATATCCTGTTTCTCCGTATTTCGACAACAAGGAGAACGCACGCAAGTGCCTGCGCTGGGAGCGCCGTCTTGAGATGGCTATGGAGAACGGACGCTTCTTCGACCTGCGCCGTTGGGGTGTTGCTTCTCAGACACTTAACGCTTACTTCGCAAGCGAGCAGAACTCTACATACAGCTTCTTCGACCACAACGGCAACGTGATGGAAGGCGCGCCAGTATCATACGATGAAAACGGCAATGTTACAAGTGCCAGGGAACAGCATTACGGACAGTATTACCGCGATGCTCACTTTACGGCAGGCAAGAACGAGTTCTTCCCGATACCTTATAATCAGTTGTTCTACATACCTGGATTATACACCCAGAATCAGAATTATGATTAAAGGATAATTGCCGGTTGCATTCATGGAATAGAAGATGATAGGTATTTTAAGTTGATGAAGATACATCCGGCGGATGTGCGGTGTATTTCGCATAAGATTTCGTGCGGATGTATCTTTTAAAGGTAATAAGATTGTTTTTAAAAGGATATTGCCAATATTGTATACATTGGTAAAATTATAATGACGGCGGTCGTGTAGGTGCAGCGTGCAGGAATGCTGCCGACATTGCAGATTCATAAAGGATATAGCATAACAGAAGAGTGTGCCTTGTTAAGTGCTGAAACGTATTTTGAACAAATAACAGCTCTGATCAGAACCTGCAAAATATTAACCGTTCCGTCTTGGATAGAGAAAAATTTTTAGGATATATAAAGAATATAATCATGAAAATAAGAAATATACTTGTAGCATTACTTCTTGGAACAGCCTCTTTTCAGGCGGCTGCACAGAATTGTAATGTGTCTTTCCTGAGCAAGTCGCATTGTATTATGCGCGCTGAGGGCAATAGCCGCTACGTGCTGCTGCCTGTGCAGGAGTCATCAGAAATAACCAATGTCAAAGTGATTGTTGACAATAATGTTGTAAAGACATTGAACGTAAAGCTTGCCACAGACAATATAGACTATTACGTTCCGCTGGAAATCTCGAAGCTTGACGGCAAGAAGGTGTTGTTCGACTTCCATGTAAACGGAGTTGACGGCAAGCCTACGGCAATGAAGGATTATGCCTGCTGGAAAAATATTTCTTATGCCGACACCTTTGACACTGCTAACCGTGAGAAGTTCCGTCCTGCATATCATCACACGCCTGCATACGGCTGGATGAACGACCCTAACGGAATGTTCTATAAAGACGGCGTATACAATCTTTATTATCAATACAATCCGTACGGTTCACAATGGGAGAACATGACATGGGGACACTCCTCAAGCCGTGACCTCGTAAACTGGACCGACGAAGGCTTGGCCATTGAACCCGACGGCCTTGGCACAATCTTCAGCGGCAGCTGTGTGGTTGACAAGGACAATACCGCCGGGTTTGGTGCCGGAGCCGTAGTGGCATTCTACACCACGGCAGGCGAGAACCAGACGCAGAGCATGGCCTACAGCACTGACAACGGAAAGACATTTACCAAATATGACGGCAACCCAATTCTGACTGCCGACGTGCCAGACTTCCGCGATCCGCACGTGTTCCGTCACGAAAAGAGCGGCCGCTGGATTCTGATTCTGGCAGCAGGGCAGGAGATGCGCATATACTCTTCGGCCAACCTGAAAGACTGGATCTATGAGAGCAGCTTCGGCAAGGGCTACGGATGCCATGAGGGCGTGTGGGAGTGCCCCGACCTCTTTGAACTGCCTGTTGAAGGCAAGAACTACAGCAAGTGGGTGCTTGTGTGCAACATAAACCCCGGCGGACCTGCAGGCGGCAGCGCCACACAGTATTTCACCGGAACATTCGACGGCCATAAGTTTACCTGTGACACAAAGCCCGAGGTTACAAAATGGGCCGACTATGGCAAGGACAACTATGCCGGAGTAACTTTTGACAACGCTCCCGACGGACGCCGCATAATGATAGGCTGGATGAGCAACTGGCAGTATGCCAACCAGGCGCCCACACAGCAGTATAGAAGTGCCAACACCATTGCGCGCGACCTGTATCTCTATACAGACGGAACGATAGAATATCTGGCATCGAAGCCTTCTGTAGAGAACGAGAAAATGAGAGGAAAGGCTGCCGTGAAGAAGAATATTTCAGGCTCGAAGACCATAAGCAAGATGTTCAGCAAGCCGCGCGGCACCTATGAGGTGGTGCTCACTCTGGGCAATGACAATGCCGGCAATGTTGAGCTTGTGCTCTCTAACACAAAGGGCGAGAACGTAAGCATGATGTATGATGCAGCCAAAGGCACACTGAGCTTCGACCGCCGCAAGAGCGGAAACGTTTCGTTCAGCGACCAGTTCCCAACCGTGTCTGTGGCTCCCGTTATTGGTTCTAAACTCAATGAGCTGCGCCTTTATGTAGACAACTGCAGCGTTGAGGCCTTTGCCAACGGCGGACGCTCGGTTATGACCAACCTCGTGTTCCCGTCAGAGCCATACAACAGCATCTCAGTTAAGTGCGACGGCAAGAAGAAGTCGGCCTCGCTCGTTGTATATCCTTTAAACAAATAACTTATGAAACCAACCAAGACCATATATCTCATCCCTGTGATGTTCTGCTTCTTCGCCATGGGTTT
>OGOM01000654.1_pt1 | contig 32523 bp, 30 predicted proteins | sample 1552681 | NCBI WGS metagenome assembly OGOM01 (sample SAMEA2580188, study PRJEB22360) | human gut metagenome | biome: human gut; feature: human-associated habitat; material: faeces | place: Denmark | collected 2008/2010 | reverse complement strand
AATTTACAACTGCGCCGTAGTTCCATCATGTAACGTTAATAGCATAAAAGTAAAATATTTGTCAAATTTACCTGAAATCAATATCGGCGCTAATTTGCAAATTTTTCTGTAGAAAGAGAATGCCCCATTCTTCCGTCGCATCGAAAAAACTTATATTTAGAACAATCCCCGCAAATCCGTCCCTTCTGCCAAATCCCAAAGGCTCCCAGACTACGCAGTTAAACAGCAATTTGTATTGGAAGAAAAACATGATTTTTCACATTCCCCTATTTACATAGTAGGGGAGTGGGGCTTATAATCACACCGTAGAACTCACGGAATACGCTGCGGTCGTATTTCATGAAACGAGGTGGTAAAACGATATGATGATATCCGCAAAAAGCAGATATGCACTGCGTGTGATGGTCGATCTTGCGCAGCACAATTCCGGAGAATTCATTCCGGTCAAAGAAATTGCCACAAGGCAGGGCATTTCCCTGAAATATCTTGAAAGTATTATGACCATACTGACAAAAGGGAAGATGCTTGAGAGTGCCAGCGGAAAGGGTGGCGGTTACCGTCTGATCAAACAACCGTCGGAATATAAAGTAATTGAGATCCTTCAACTGATCGAAGGAAATTTAGCTCCGGTCGCGTGCCTGTGTGAAGGTGGGAAAAAGTGCGAGAGCACCGCAGAGTGTACCACACTTCCGTTCTGGCAGGGACTGGAAGCTGTGATCAATGATTACCTTGAGAAGCATACCCTTGAGGATATGATTTCACAGAAGACGCATTCCTGTGAAAGTTAAACAACATGTTTTATATGGAGGAAATACAAATGTCTGAAAAAAATTTATTAGAGATCAAAGATCTGCACGTAAACGTTGAAGATAAAGAAATATTACACGGAGTTAATTTAGAAGTTGGAAAAGACGAAGTGCATGTTCTGATGGGACCGAACGGAACCGGAAAATCCACCCTGGGCTATGCCATCACCGGGCATCCGAAATATGCCATCACATCCGGACAGATCTTTTTTGACGGAGAGGACATCACAGAGATGCCGGTGAATGAGCGTGCGAAAAAAGGAATCTTCCTCTCCTTCCAGAATCCGCTGGAAGTTCCGGGGGTGACATTGAGCGCATTTATCCGTAATGCACTCGAGCAGAAGACCGGAAAGCGTGTCCGTCTGTGGGATTTCAAGAAAAAACTGACCGAGACCATGAAACTTCTTTCCATGGACGAGTCCTATGCAGAACGTGATTTAAATGTCGGCTTCTCCGGTGGTGAAAAGAAAAAAGCAGAGATTTTGCAGATGCTTATGTTAGAGCCAAAGCTTGCAATCCTTGACGAGACCGACTCCGGATTGGATGTGGATGCTGTCCGTACCGTATCAAAGGGCATCCAGCTTTACAAAGAAAAATGCAAGGGAAGCCTTCTGATTATTACCCACAGCACACGAATCTTAGAGTCACTGCATGTGGATGTCACCCACGTTATGGATGAAGGAAAAGTCGTAAAGAACGGAGATGCTTCCTTAGTAGATGAGATCAACGAAAACGGTTTTGAGGAATTTGAACAGTAAGAAAGGTGCGTGCGAAATGAGAGAAAAGAGTCAGGTAGAAGATATCGACCGCAGCATCTATGATATCCGCGATGAGGAAAAAGATGCATACAGAATGAAAGAAGGTCTGACCCCACAGATCGTGGAGCAGCTTTCCAAAGAAAAGGGCGATCCGGCATGGATGCAGCAGTTCCGCCTGGAGTCCTTACAGATTTACAATGAGATGCCGGTTCCGGACTGGGGACCGTCAATTGAGGGACTGGACATGGATCACATTGCCACCTATGTCCGCCCACATTCCAAAATGCAGGCATCCTGGAAGGATGTGCCGGAAGACATCAAAGAGACATTTGAGCGTCTGGGAATCCCGCAGGCCGAGCGGAAATCCTTAGCCGGTGTCGGTGCCCAGTACGATTCCGAGCTGGTATATCACAATGTCAAAGACGAGGTTGCCGCACAGGGCGTTGTCTACACCGATATGGAAAGTGCCTTAAAAGGAGAATATGCGGACATGGTACACAAGTATTTCATGAAACTTGTCACCCCGCATGACCATAAGTTTGCAGCACTGCACGGAGCCGTATGGTCCGGTGGTTCGTTCGTCTATGTGCCAAAGGGCGTGCACGTGTCCATTCCGCTGCAGTCTTATTTCCGGTTGAATGCCAAAGGAGCCGGTCAGTTTGAGCATACACTGATCATCGTGGACGAGGGCGCAAGCCTTCATTTCATCGAGGGATGTTCCGCTCCGAAATATAACGTAGCAAACCTGCATGCAGGCTGCGTGGAGCTGTTCGTCAAAAAAAATGCAAAGCTTCGTTATTCCACCATCGAGAACTGGTCCAAGAATATGTACAACCTGAATACCAAGCGTGCCTCCGTTGAGGAAGGCGGAACGATCGAGTGGGTTTCCGGATCGTTTGGCTCCCATGTGGGCTGCCTGTATCCGATGAGCGTTTTAAAGGGGGAGGGTGCCAAAATGGAATTCACTGGTGTCACATTTGCCGGACACGGACAGAATCTGGATACCGGTGCCAAAGTGGTACACGCAGCACCAAACACCAGCTCCTATATGAATACCCGTTCCATCAGCAAAGACGGCGGAATCAGTACCTTCCGAAGCAGCGTGGTTGTGGCAAAGGATGCCAAAGGATCAAAATCAGCAGTATCCTGTCAGTCCCTGATGCTCGATTCCGAGTCGCGTTCGGATACGATTCCGGCCATGGACATCCGTACCAAAGACGCAGCTGTGGGACATGAGGCAAAGATCGGAAGCATCAGCGACGATGCCGTCTTTTATCTGATGTCACGAGGCATGACGGAAGAAGATGCCCGGGCACTTTTAGTCAGCGGATTTGCAGACAACGTATCCAAGGAACTTCCGGTCGAGTACGCGGTTGAGATGAACAACCTGATCCGGCTGGAGATGAAGGGAAGCATAGGTTAGGAGGAGAACAATGACAGAAATGACAATCAATAAACTTCCATCGAAGACCTGGTATTGGTTACATGTCAACGAGACCAAGCTTCCGTGGGACAAAGAACATACAACAGAACTTCCGGAGGAAACCGTGACAGCGGGAAGCACCGAAGAGGTACGCTTTTCCATTACCGGAGAGGGAAGATACAGCAGCAAAAAGATCCATATCATAGCACCGGCCGGTAAGCAGGTGACCGTGTTTATGGATTATCAGACAGAGGAAAAACTTGCCGTAAGGACAAGCCTTTCGGTGGAAGAACATGCACGGGTGCGTCTGGTGCAGCTGCAGCACACAGCAGAAAATTCCCTTGTGTACAATCAGATTGAGGGAGAGTGTGAAAAAAACGCCCGTATCGAGCTGGTACAGATTTATCTCGGAAAAGGAGATATCTATTCCGATACGACCATCAACTTAAATGGCGATGCAAGCAGCTTTAGGAGCGATATCGGCTATATCGGGCAGCACACACATATCATCGACATGAATGAAGTGGTCAACCACTATGGAAAACATACAGAGAGTGAAATCAACGTGGGCGGTGCCCTGCGCGACGGTGCAAAGAAGATCTTCCGTGGAACGATTGATTTTAAGACCGGCTCTTCCGATTCCGTCGGAAACGAGCTGGAAAATGTACTGATGCTTGGCGATGATGTGGAGAATAAAACCGTTCCGGTGATCTTATGCTCCGAGGAAAATGTCGTTGGTAATCACGGTGCAACGATTGGGGAACTTGATGAGGATACCATGTTTTATTTTGCCAGCCGCGGAATCGACAAAGAGCACGCGGAAAATATTATGGCAAGAGCAAACATTGACCGCCTGAAAGGAATCATCAAAGACGACAGCTTTGCCAGAATGATTGACGAAGAACTTGGGGAGGTGTAGCATGACCGATTATCGCAAGGACTTTCCACTGCTGTCAGAAATCGGGGAAAATACGGTCGATGGCAGGGAATGGATCTATATCGACAATGCGGCAACTTCCCAGCGTCCACAGTGTGTCATTGATGCAGAACGCGATTTTTATCTGAAACACAATGCAAATCCGCTGCGTGGAAATTATCCGCTGAGTGTGGAAGCAACCGAACTGTATGAAAATGCCAGAAAAGGCGTGCGTGATTTTATTGGAGCCAAATCCGCGCGTGAAATCATTTTTACCAGAAATACCACAGAGAGCATGAATCTTGTGGCATACAGCTATGGTTTAAACAATGTAAATGCCGGGGATGAAATCCTCGTTTCGATCATGGAACATCACAGCAATCTTCTGCCATGGCAGATGGTTGCGCGGCAGACAGGAGCGGTACTCCGGTTTATCGAATGCCGTACGGACGGATCGGTGGATCTTGATCAGGTAAAAGAACAGATTACGGAAAAGACAAAAATCGTAGCAATCACACAGGTTTCTAACGTGCTCGGACGTGTGAACCCGGTCAAAGAGATCGCAGCCATGGCACATGAAAAAAATGCCATTATCGTGGTGGACGGGGCACAGAGCACCCCGCATATGCCAGTCAATGTGCAGGATCTGGATGCAGACTTCTTTGCATTTTCCGGACATAAAATTTTTGGACCGATGGGAATTGGTGTGTTATATGGAAAGAAAAAACTGTTAAAGAAAATGCCGCCGTTTCTTTCCGGTGGCGAGATGATTGAATCCGTGACCCGCGAGAGCGCAAAATACGCAGAACTTCCGCATAAGTTCGAGGCGGGAACCGTAAATGCTGCCGGTGCCATAGCACTGCATGCTGCCATAAAATACGCACAGTCTGTTGGCTTTGACGTGATGCAGGAGCGGGAACTTGCCGTGACAAAGCGTGCGTTTGACGGATTGAAAGAACTTCCACATGTGCATGTACTTGGATCCGACCGGGTCGAAGAACACACCGGAATTCTTACATTTACAATTGATGACGTGCATCCACACGATGTGAGCGAGATTTTAATTGCCGATGGCATCTGTGTGCGTGCCGGACATCACTGTGCGCAGCCGCTGCTTAATTATCTGGGCATCAGCTCCGCCACCAGGGCAAGCTTTATGTTTTACAATACCGAAGAAGAAGCCGACAAATTTGTAGCAGGCATCGCAAGTATAAGGGAGCGAATGGGATATGGAAAATAGAAGTTTTTATAATGAAATCTTAACCGAGCACAACGTGCGCCCGGAGTTTAAACATGATCTGCCGGATGCGGATATTGTGCTTGAGGGTGTCAACCCGAGCTGTGGGGATGATATTTTCCTGAAATTAAAGACGGATGGCGACACGATTACCGATGGTGCATTTGTCGGGGACGGATGCGCGATTTCCCAGGCTTCCGCAGATATTATGCTTGGCATGATTGTCGGAAAGAAAAAAGAAGAGGCCCTGCAGATGGGGAAAATCTTTATGAAAATGATCAAAGGCGATGCCAGCGAGGAGGAGATTGATTCTCTTGAGGAGGCATCGGCACTCCGCGATATCGCCCATATGCCGGCGCGTGTGAAGTGTGCAGTCCTTGGCTGGAGAACTTTAAAAGAGGCTTTGCTCGGTGAGGATGCGGACGATGATGACGATGAGGATGACGAGTAATAAAGTCGGAGGGTTTTTCATACACATATAGATAAAAATACACGATGCTTCTTATAGAATACTTTACGAATTTTGTGCAGTTTCTGGCTCTGTTAAAATTTTGGAGTCTTAATTGTGGCAAAGCGGAGTAAAATATAAGGAGTGTCGTGTATTTTTTTAGGGGTATAAAATAATATCGTAAAAAGTAGTTGACAGCGTTAGGGAAAGGGTGTATATTCATAACAACAGATAATTCCTACTAAAGAAGTATGAAAATAAGGGATTGAATCAGAGAGAGTAAATTGGAGGATAATAAAATGGCAAATATTTATGAAGGAACATTGGAACTGATCGGACACACACCACTGGTAGAGTTCAAACACATCGAGAAGAAGTTTGGCCTTGAGGCAAGACTTCTTGCAAAGCTGGAGTACTTTAACCCGGCAGGATCCGTTAAGGACCGTATTGCAAAAGAGATGATTGAGCAGGCAGAGAAGGACGGGAAATTAAAGCCGGGCTCCACCATTATCGAGCCGACATCCGGAAACACAGGTATCGGTCTTGCGGCAATCGCAGCAGCAAAGGGTTACCGCCTGATCATCGTTCTTCCGGAGACCATGAGTATTGAGCGTCGTAACATCATCAAGGCATATGGTGCAGAACTTGTTCTTTCCGATGGAAGCAAGGGTATGAAGGGAGCCATCGCAAAGGCAGAGGAACTTCACAAAGAGATCGCAGACAGCTTCATTCCGGAGCAGTTTGAGAACCCTGCAAACCCGGCAGCACACAAGAAGACAACCGGGCCGGAGATCTGGGAAGATACGGATGGAAAAGTCGATGCATTTGTAGCCGGTGTCGGTACAGGCGGAACCATCACAGGTGTTGGTGAGTATTTAAAATCCCAGAACGCGGATGTAAAGATCGTTGCCGTAGAGCCAGAGACATCTGCAGTATTGTCTACCGGAAAGGCAGGTCCACATAAGATCCAGGGTATCGGAGCCGGATTTATTCCAAACACACTCGATACCAAGGTTTATGATGAAGTAATCCCGGTTTCCAATGAAGACTCTTTCGAGTATTCCAAATATATTGCAAAAGAGGAAGGCGTGCTGGTAGGTATTTCTTCCGGAGCTGCATTAAAGGTAGCCATCGAAGTGGCAAAAAGACCGGAGTTCAAGGGAAAGACTGTAGTTGCCCTTCTTCCGGATAGCGGAGACCGTTATTACTCTACCGATCTGTTCAAAGATTAAGATAAAATTCGTAAAAAGTTCAGACTTTATTTATTCCGTTTTGCGGATGAATCCATTATAATAAAGGCATGTGGAAACCAGACAGGAAAGTCCATGTGCGGAGAGCTTCATGGAAATTTATTTCCGTGAAGTTCTTTTTATTTAAAACAATTGGGAAAGTTTGTGCTCCGCTTAGGCAGACTAGAAATTCTGAGCGCATCCTTGGCAGACGGACACAAGCCGCGCCGCTGTCGAAACGTTGCCCGGACACAAAATTAGAGCCACGCAATCACTTTCGCAAATTCTAAGATTCTGTCTAATTCGTGCGTATCGGAGAGGCCGCAGCCGGAGCCACCACACGGGAGTCCGCCGGAACTAAGGATTTCACAATTATTTATATAGAAAATTACAGGAGAAAAAGAGGAAATAGATATGAACGAATTAAGTAAAGTAGTAAATGCGCAGCTGCAGCAGGCAGCGGAAAACCTTGTCCGTAACCGTCTGATGTCTGATGAATTTTTGGATTTTGTGCAGGAAAATACAAAACCGCTGGATACAATGATGGCATATTACAAGTGCGCAATCATGGAAGTAGAAACGAAGTTTAAAGTGTTAAACGAACAATTTTCGCTGGAATATGACCGTAATCCGATCGAGTCCATCAAGACACGTGTGAAATCGCTGGACGGAATCGTGCGCAAAGTGCGCCGGAAAAATATTCCGTTGACGCTTTCGGCGATTGAACAGAACATCAATGATATAGCAGGAATCCGGGTTGTGTGCTCTTTCCCGGAAGATATCTATCTGCTGGCGGACTGCCTGCTTCAGCAGGATGATATCCGTCTGATCGAACAGAAAGATTATATCAAGCATCCGAAGGAAAACGGATACCGCAGCCTGCATCTGATCGTTGCAGTACCGATTTTTTTACAGAATGAGAAACGGGAAATGAAAGTTGAAGTACAGCTTCGCACCATTGCCATGGATTTCTGGGCGAGTCTGGAGCACAAAGTGCGGTACAAAAAGAATGTTCCGGCAGATGAAACAGAGCGTCTGGCACAGGAACTGAGCGAATGTGCACAGATCAGTGCAGATCTGGACCAGCGGATGCAGAATATCCGTACCCGCCTGGCAGATGCGGAATTACAGCATCCACAGAAACAAAAGAAAGATGAACAGATCCTTCTGGATGTGCTGGGACTGTAATGCCGCTGGTGCTCACAGGTAAGCATGAGAACGGTAACTTCTTTATGCACTGTGCTCCCATGGACGTACTTTCAGATGGACACCGCGGCTGTCGGCGATGCGCTGACACGCCTTAATGTCTTCTTCCGGAAGAATATCCACGATCGACAGCTGCGTGTGTGGGATAAGTTTTCCACATTCCTCTGCAAAATCAAGCATTGCCTCATAAGCATGAGGGAAAGATGGGCGGGTTACTTTTTCATACTTTTCTGCAGTTGCCTCATTTAAGCTGATGGAGATACTGTCTACCACTTCTGCCAGCTGTGGTACAATGTCACGTTTATAATACAGGTTTCCCAGACCATTGGAATTGACACGGATCGGGAGACCTGTTTTTTCTTTGACATATCTGGCACTGGCGATCAGATTCTCCAGTGCACAGGTCGGTTCCCCATAGCCACAGAAAACAAATTCTTTGTAGCCGGTGAAATCAAAGGCATCAATTGCGGCAATAATCTCACTTAAAGAAGGCTCTGCTTTGTGCCAGAGGGTATCCGCATCACCCACACCATCAAACTGTTTACGGATACAGAACGTACAGTTGCAGTCACATTTATTTGTGATATTTGCATATACCTGATCATTGTACACATATAAAATTTTTGCCATAACAATTCCTTCTTTCTATCGTATGGATTCATCAATTGCGAAATTCTTTTCCGGGTTTTTCGTTTTTACACGTTTGAATCTGCAATCAGGTCAATAAGAAATTTCTCGAAATTAACGCCATCGCGTCCCGGCGTATTTTCTTTCATGGTATCCCCGATACTGTGGGATAAAAATTTCCCGGCAAGCAGAATCGCATCTTCCGTGCATATGCCCTTTGTGCGGCAGCCACACAATACAGAGGCAAACAGATCCCCGGTTCCGGAAAAACTCCGGTCAAAAAACGGCGATTCGTGCCGGTAAATTCCATTTGCAGTGGCAGCAATATTATAAATGACGGGATGTTTCTCATCACGGCATTTGACACCGGTGATCACGACATCCTGTGGGTGTGAGGCTTTTTTTTGCAGCCGCAGTGCCACATCTTCTGCCAGCTTCAGCAGATCCGTGTTCGTCCGGCAGTGGAGTAAGGCATCTTCCGGGATGTCTGCCAGCAGACAGGCTTCCGTCAGATTCGGCGTGATCACGTCTGCTTCAAGCGTCAGTTCTTTCATTCCATTTAACAGCCCCGGAGTAAAAAACGGATAAGCATTTCCGTCATCCCCCATAACAGGGTCAACCAGAAGAATCGTATGTTCTTCCCGAAATTGGCGGATGAAATCAAGCACCTGCGAAATCTGTTTCGCCCCGGTCAGAAATCCGCTGTAGATGGCATCAAAATGCGCGTTATTTTTCCCCCAGGCATCAATATAGTCCGGTAACATAGCGGTCAGATCGGTACAGTGATAACAGGGATAACCGGTCTGCCCGGTCAGTACGGCTGTTGCAACCGGACAACACTGCACGCCCAGCGCGGATAATACCGGAATCGCTGCCGTGAGAGAACACTTTCCGAAACCGGACAGATCATGGATAACAGCTGCTTTTTTCATGGAAAACCTCCGAATTGGTGAAAATAGTTCTTTGTATCTTAGTATAGTGCGATCTATCGGTGTGTATATATCCAAAATGGGAAAAAAATATAAATCCAGTCTGCAAAAGATCATGTACAACCATTTGTGCTTTGATAAAAATAACGAAAAAAGCAAGGTTTTGCTGGACAAATATGGTAAAAAGTAATAAAATTATAAGCATATAGGGGTGGGGTTTATACGAAAATCATAATAAGGAGTGCGTTTATGGAACTGATTTACACAAATGATTTATGCACCGGATGCAACAAATGCGTGCGGGGCTGTCCTGTACTTACGGCAAATATTGCAATACAGGAAGGTTATGTAACGGTAGACCCGGACAAATGTATTGCATGTGGGGAATGCTTTGATGTCTGCCCACATGAAGCGAGAGACTATTATGATGATACGGACCGCTTCTTTGAAGACCTTGCATCGGGAAAGAAAATTTCCGTGATACTGGCACCGGCATTTCTGGCAAATTATCCCAAAGAATACCAGCGTGTGCTGGGATATTTAAAGAGTAAGGGAGTCAACCATATCTGCAGTGTATCGTTCGGTGCGGATATCACAACCTGGGGATATCTGAAATACATTACGGAACACAAATTTTTCGGGGGCATTTCCCAGCCGTGTCCGGCAGTAGTCACCTATGTGGAAAAATATATACCGGAGCTGATTCCGCGTCTGATGCCGGTACACAGTCCGATGATGTGTACTGCTATTTATATGAAAAAATACATGCAGGTCACAGATGAAATCGCTTTCATCAGCCCGTGTATTGCCAAAAAATTAGAGATTACCGATCCCAATTGCGGCGGATATGTTTCTTATAATGTAACTTTTGAAAAGATGATGAAGTATATCGGAAACGATTATGAAGGATGTGAACCATATACCGATGAACTGGAATACGGACTGGGTTCTTTGTATCCGATGCCTGGTGGACTGCGGGAGAATGTAGAACATTTTCTTGGGAAAGAGCAGGTAGTGCGTCAGGTAGAGGGCGAGCATGAGGCGTATGAATATCTGCGTTCCTATGCAAAACGTATTCAGCAGAATAAAGAACTTCCGTTTATGGTAGATATCTTAAATTGTGCGAAGGGCTGTCTCTACGGAACTGCCACAGATTCGAAACGGGGAACCGATGATGTCATGCTGACAATCGCAAAACTGCGGAACAGCAAAACGAATGCAAAACAGGAGAAGGCACACTTTGGCAGGAAGAGCAAAAGCAGGAGTCCGTGGGCAGAGACACTGACACCGGAGGAACGTCTGAAAAACTTCATGGACGCTTTCGGGAAGCTGGACATCAACGATTTTATGCGCAGCTACACCAACCGTGCAGTACATATTGAGGAACCGTCCGAACAGGAGAAGAACCGCCTGTTTGCAGAAATGAAAAAAGATACCTATGAGGAACAGCACAGGGACTGCGAATCCTGTGGATATTCAAGCTGCACCAACATGGTACGTGCCATCCACAATGGAGTCAACGTAAAAGAAAACTGTGTGCACTATGTGCGGGGCATGGCAGAGGAAGAGACAAAAAAGATTGCAGAACTTCGTAATCAGGAGCGGACGGAACAGGAAATCCGCCAGCAGAAGATTACAGATATCACAGACCGGTTTATTACCCTGAGTGATAACATTGCAGAACTGAATACGGCAAACGAGGAATCTGCAAATGAAGCAACCAATCTGGCACAGTATATTCAGGATATTTCCCGCCTGTGCGACGAACTGAATGAGTCCATCCGTATTATGTCGGATTTCATCAGTGTATATAAAAAGAGCAATGAAGATATTTCTGCCATTGCAGGGCAGACAAATCTGCTTTCACTCAATGCCTCCATTGAGGCGGCGCGTGCCGGTGAGAACGGAAGAGGCTTTGCAGTGGTAGCGGAGGAAATCCGTACACTGTCTGATTCCACGAAGGAGCTTTTGACACAGAACGACCAGAAAGCCGAGGCAATTCTTCCAAAGATTACACAGAGCATGGATTCCATCAAAGATCTGGTAGAAAGCATGAATACCATGACGCAGAAAGTGTCAACGATTGCCGCAAACACGGAAGAAATTTCTTCCCAGACGACCTATGTACAGAATATGACAGAAGAAATGCGGGATGAGGTGAAGGAACTGTAGATGAAAGAGGATGCGTATTACACATCCGGACAATTTGCAAAAAAAGCACATGTGACACTTCGCGCGATCCGGTATTATGATAAACAGAATATTTTAAAGCCAAGTGCACGGACTGCCGCAGGAGCGCGGCTGTATACGGATGCAGATCTGGCAAAACTCCAGCAGATCCTTTTATTAAAATATCTGGGATTTTCGCTGGAAGATATCCGGGAGATGACACTTGCTGCGGCAGACCAGCAGTATCTTCTTGAATCCATGCGGATACAGAAGAAGCTGCTGCGGCAGAAAATGGACGAAATGCAGGCAATGGATGAGGCGATTGACCGCACCATAGAGGTCATCCAGACGGAACAGGCGATTGACTGGAACAGTATGCTGGATCTGATCCATCTGACGGCAGTGGAACGAAGCCTGAAAAACCAGTACCAGAATGCGGCAAATATTTCCGCCCGGATTCGCCTGCACAGGGAGTATTCCGTCAATCCGCAGGGGTGGTTTCCGTGGATTATGCAGCAGTGTAATCTGCAGCCGGGGATGCGGATTCTGGAGCTCGGCTGTGGAAATGGAGCACTCTGGACCGAAAACAGGGAACAACTGCCTGCGGATCTTTGGGTCGTTCTCTCGGACAAATCGGAAGGAATGCTAAAGGATGCACAGCGTGCACTGGGAGAGGACAGCCGCTTTTCCTATAAAAAATTTGACTGCGAAGAAATTCCTTATGAGGAGGGAATGTTTGATGTTGTGGTCGCAGATCATGTGCTGTTTTACTGTGAAAATATCCCGCAGGTGCTTGCGGAATGTCGGAGAGTCTTAAAAAATGGGGGACGGTTTCTATGCAGTACCTACGGAAAGCAGCATATGCGGGAAATTACCGATCTGGTGCAGCAGTTTCATAAAGAAATCGTTTTGTCAGCGGAGGTGCTGTATGAGCGGTTCGGACTTGAAAACGGAGAAAACCTGTTAGCACCGTATTTTCCGGAAATTCAGATGCGAAGATACGAGGATGCGATTGAAATAGCGGAAGCAGAACCGCTGATTTCTTATATTCTTTCCTGTCACGGAAACCAGAACCAGTTGCTTTTGAACCAGTACAAAGAGTTCCGGGAATTTGTTTCTGCCCGTGTGGCAGATGGATTTCATATCACAAAAGATGCAGGGATCTTCCTGTGCAGAAAATAGTTACGAAAAATCTATAAAAAAGACTTGAAGGTGACCTAGCGTCACCTTTTATAATGCAATCAAATAGAAAAATTGGAAACGCACAAAGGAGGAAAAGTACATGACTATTATTGTAACGGGTGGTGCCGGTTTCATCGGCAGCAACTTTATCTTCTATATGTTAAAAGAACATCCACAGGATCGCATCGTATGTCTGGATTCCCTGACCTATGCGGGCAACCTGTCCACGCTCGCACCGGTGATGGAGCAGCCAAATTTTCGTTTTGTCAAATTGGATATCTGCGATCGACCGGGCATATATAAACTTTTTGAGGAAGAAAAACCGGATGTCATCGTCAATTTCGCGGCAGAGTCCCATGTGGATCGTTCCATTGAGAATCCGGAAGTCTTTTTGCAGACCAATATCATCGGTACATCTGTGCTGATGGATGCATGCAGAAAGTATGGCATTGGGCGTTATCATCAGGTGTCCACGGATGAGGTGTACGGTGATCTGCCATTGGATCGCCCGGATCTGTTCTTCCATGAGGATACCCCGATCCATACCTCCAGCCCGTACAGTACCTCCAAGGCATCTGCGGATCTGCTTGTCATGGCATACCACAGAACCTATGGACTGCCGGTGACGATCAGCCGCTGCTCGAACAACTACGGACCATACCAGTTTCCGGAAAAACTCATTCCGCTTATGATCGCAAATGCGCTGGCAGATAAGCCGCTCCCGGTATATGGAGAGGGACTGAATGTGCGCGACTGGCTGTATGTCGAGGATCACTGTAAAGCAATCGACCTCATCCTGCGAAATGGAACCGTCGGCGAAGTTTACAATATTGGCGGACACAATGAGATGAAAAATATTGATATCGTAAAACTGATCTGCGAATATCTCGGCAAGCCGGAGAGCCTGATCGAGCATGTGCAGGACAGAAAAGGACACGATATGCGCTATGCCATCGATCCGACCAAGATTCACAACGAGCTGGGCTGGCTGCCGGAGACGATGTTTAAAGATGGTATCCGCCTGACCATCCAGTGGTATCTGGATCATAAGGAATGGTGGGAGAACATCGTAAACGGGGAATACCAGAATTATTACAAAGAAATGTACGGAAAGAAAGGCTTATAAATATGAAAGTATTCGTGACAGGCGTTGCCGGACAGCTGGGACATGATGTGGTAAACGAACTGACAAAGCGCGGACATCAGGCAGTCGGTTCGGATATTGCACCGGCACTGGAATCCTGTGCATCGTATGTGCCGCTGGACATCACCGATGCGGCAGCAGTGGAACAGACAATCATGCAAGTACAGCCGGATGCCATCGTGCACTGTGCGGCATGGACCGCTGTGGATGCAGCAGAGGACAAAGAAAATCAGGCAAAAGTCAGAGCCATCAACGTAGATGGAACGAAACATATTGCGGACGCGGCAAAAAAAGCAGATGCCAAAATGGTCTATATCAGCACAGACTATGTGTTTGACGGACAGGGCGAGACTCCGTGGGAGCCGGACTGCAAAGCATATGCACCGCTTAACGTATACGGACAGACGAAACTTGGTGGGGAACTGGCAGTGGCACAGACACTCGGGAAGTATTTCATCGTGCGTATCGCATGGGTGTTTGGATTAAACGGAAAAAATTTTATTAAGACCATGTTAAAAGTGGCAAAAAATCACCCGCAGGTGCGCGTGGTAAATGACCAGATCGGCACACCAACCTATACTTACGATCTGGCAAGACTGCTTGTTGACATGATGGAAACCGAAAAATATGGTTATTACCATGCGACAAACGAGGGTGGTTACATATCCTGGTACGATTTCACAAAAGAAATTTACCGGCAGGCAGGGATTTCTACCGAAGTGCAGCCCGTGACAACCGCGGAATACGGTCTGTCAAAGGCAGCGCGTCCGTTTAACAGCAGACTGGAAAAAAAGAAACTGAAAGAAAATGGATTTACACCGCTTCCGGCCTGGCAGGACGCGCTGGGACGGTATCTGCAGGAATTAAAGAGACAGGGGGAACTTTAAGATGAAGGGAATTATATTGGCAGGGGGGGGGGGGGGGAGGAAACAACGAAACGTCGTGCATGAAGGCAGCGGCAAAGCGATGCGGTCGATGGAAAGTGTACAAAACAAATTACTGCTATGATACACATGGAGTATTACCTGATCGTTTCGACGATCATGATGTTCGTGGGAATCTACGGGTTCGTCACGCGCCGCAACCTGCTGGCGATGCTGATCTCGGTGGAACTGATCCTCAATTCGGTAGATATCAATTTCGTGGTATTCAACCGTTTTCTGTTTCCGGGTCAGTTGGAGGGCTTCTTCTTCGCCCTGTTCGCCATCGGCATCAGCGCTGCGGAAACGGCCGTGGCCATCGCCATCATCATCAACATCTACCGCAACCTGCGCCACATCCAGGTCAAAGATTTGAAGAAACTCAAATGGTAACGGATTAAAACGCATCGACTATGGATTTTACCATTCTAATTCTCGTATTGCCGCTGTTGAGTTTCCTGGTACTCGGACTGGCCGGCACCAAACTCAAACCGGGAGCGGCGGGCGCCATCGGTACGGTCGTGCTGGGTGCGGTCACCGTGTTGAGCTACCTCACGGCCATTCTCTATTTCGGCGCCGGGCGTAACGCGGAAGGCATTTTCCCGACGCTGATGCCCTACAACGCCGTTTGGCTCCCGATCAGCCAGACACTGCATATCGATATGGGCATCCTGCTCGATCCGATCTCGGTGATGATGCTCGTCGTCATCTCGACCGTGTCGCTCATGGTCCATATCTATTCGTTCGGCTACATGAAAGGGGAGCGGGGCTTCCAGCGTTATTACGCCTTCCTGTCGCTCTTCACGATGAGTATGCTGGGACTGGTGGTCGCCACCAATATCTTCCAGATGTATCTGTTTTGGGAGCTGGTGGGCGTAAGCTCCTACCTGCTGATCGGCTTCTACTACACCAAGCCCGAAGCGATCGCGGCATCGAAGAAAGCCTTCATCGTCACCCGCTTCGCCGATCTGGGCTTCCTCATCGGCATCCTCTTCTACGGCTATTATGCCGGGACATTCTCCTTCACGCCCGACGCACAACTGCTGGCCGCCGCCGGGACGATGATCCCGCTGGCCCTCGGACTTATGTTCATCGGCGGAGCGGGCAAGAGCGCCATGTTCCCGCTCCATATCTGGCTGCCGGACGCCATGGAGGGTCCGACCCCCGTATCGGCCCTGATTCATGCGGCGACGATGGTCGTCGCGGGCGTCTATCTGGTCGCCCGCATGTTCCCGCTCTACATCGGCTATGCCCCGGACGTGCTTCACTGGGTTGCCTACATCGGCGCTTTCACCGCGCTCTATGCGGCGGTCGTCGCCTGCGTGCAGAGCGACATCAAGCGCGTGCTCGCGTTCAGTACGATCTCGCAGATCGGTTTTATGCTCGTGGCGCTGGGTGTCTGCACCACATCCGATCCCCACACGGGCGGACTGGGTTACATGGCTTCGATGTTCCACCTCTTCACCCACGCCATGTTCAAGGCGCTGCTGTTCCTCTGCGCCGGTTGCATCATCCACGCGGTACACTCCAACGAGATGTCGGCGATGGGCGGCATGCGCAAATACATGCCCGTCACGCACATCACCTTCCTCGTCGCCTGTCTGGCCATCGCCGGTATCTGGCCGTTGAGCGGTTTCTTCTCCAAAGACGAAATCCTGACCGCCTGCTTCGCATTCAGTCCTCTGATGGGCTGGGTGATGACGGGTATCGCAGGACTGACGGCCTTCTATATGTTCCGGCTCTACTACGGTATCTTCTGGGGCAAGGAGAACAAGGAACTGCATGCACATCACACGCCGCACGAAGCTCCGGCCACGATGACCGTTCCTCTCGTCGTCCTGGCCGTGATCACCTGCGTCGCGGGATTCATTCCCTTCGGCGATTTCATATCGAGCGACGGAGAAGCCTATACGATCCACCTCGACGGCGGGGTAGTGGCCATCAGCCTCACCGTCGCCATCGCTGCGATCGCCCTGGCGACCTGGATGTACCTGCGGGCCAAACAGCCCGTCGCCGACCGGCTCGCCACGACCTTCAGCGGCCTGCACAAGGCGGCCTACCACCGCTTCTACATCGACGAGGCGTATCAGTTCGTCACGCACCGAATCATCTTCGGCTGCATTTCGCGTCCGATCGCCTGGTTCGACCGTCACGTGGTGGACGGCTTCATGAACCTACTGGCCCGGACAACCCAGAGCGCCGCACTGGGGATCCGCTTCATGCAGAGCGGCAGCGTACAGCGCTACTGCATCTGGTTCTTTGCCGGGACGCTCGGCCTGACCCTTTTGTTACTCATCCTCCGATAATCCGAACGCTATGAATATACTTTCTCTGTTTCCGCTGATCCCCCTGGTGATGATGCTGGGGCTGTGGATTTCGAAAAATACGCGGCAGATCCATGCCGTCATGGTCGCCGGCTCCTCGGCACTGCTCGCGCTGGCGATTTATCTTGTGTTCCATTACCTCGGCCTGCGGGAAGCAGGCGCTACGGACGCGATGCTCCTTACGGACAGCGTCGTCTGGTACGCTCCGCTCAACATCCATTACGCAGTGGGCGTGGACGGTATCTCGGTAGCCATGCTGCTACTGTCGGCCATCATCGTCTTCACGGGCACGTTCGCCTCGTGGCAGATGAAGAGCGACGTCAAAGCCTACTTCCTCTGGTTCTGCCTGCTCTCGGTCGGTGTCTTCGGATTCTTCATCACCGTCGATCTCTTCTCGATGTTCATGTTCTACGAAGTGGCACTGATCCCGATGTACCTGCTCATCGGCGTCTGGGGCAGCGGCCGCAAGGAGTATTCGGCCATGAAGCTGACGCTGATGCTCATGGGCGGGTCGGCCCTGCTGCTCTGCGGCATCCTGGGCATCTACTTCGGCGCCGGGGCGCAGACGATGAACCTGCACGAGATCGCCGCGCTGCACAACATTCCCCTCTCGCAACAGTACATCTGGTTCCCGATGGTCTTCGTCGGCTTCGGCGTGCTGGGCGCCCTCTTCCCGTTCCACACCTGGAGCCCCGACGGTCACGCATCGGCACCGACCGCCGTGTCGATGCTCCACGCCGGCGTGCTGATGAAGCTGGGCGGCTACGGCTGTTTCCGCGTGGCGATGTACCTGATGCCCGAAGCGGCGCACGAATTGAGCTGGATTTTCATCATCCTCACGACGATTTCGGTCGTGTACGGCGCTTTCTCAGCCTGCGTGCAGACCGATCTCAAATATATCAACGCCTACTCCTCGGTATCGCACTGCGGACTGGTCCTGTTCGCTATCCTGATGATGAATACCACGGCCGGCACGGGTGCCATTCTGCAGATGCTGAGTCACGGCCTGATGACGGCCCTCTTCTTCGCCCTGATCGGTATGATCTACGGCCGCACGCACACGCGCGACATCCGCGAGTTGAGCGGCCTGATGAAGGTGATGCCCTTCCTGGCGGTAGGGTACGTAATCGCAGGTCTGGCGAACCTCGGACTGCCGGGTCTGAGCGGTTTCGTCGCCGAAATGACGATCTTCAACGGCGCTTTCATGAATAACGACACGTTCCACCGCGTCGTGACGATCATCGCCTGCACGTCGATCGTGATTACAGCGGTCTATATCCTGCGCGTCATCGGCCGCATCCTCTACGGCACCTGCCGCAACGAGGCGCACCTGAAACTCACCGACGCCACGTGGGACGAACGACTCACGGTCATCTGCCTGATCGCCGCTATCGCCGGCATGGGTACGATGCCACTCTGGATCAGCGATATGGTAAGCGGCAGCGTTTCCACGATCATCTCACAGCTAATGAACTAATCCGACTATGAATTACAGCGAAATATTCCACTTCATGCGACCCGAATTGACGCTCATCGTCACGATCGCATTGCTTTTCCTGTTCGACCTGTTCGCCCCGGAGCGGCTCCGCAGATATTTCCACCCTCTGGCCTGCGTCCTCCTGACGGTACAGATCCTCGTCAATATCGTTCCGACACCGGACTCAGGGCAGCTGTTCGGCGGTATGTACCAGTACGAACCGATGCAGAGCATCGTCAAAAGCATGCTGGCTATCGGCACGTTTGTCGTCTTCCTGCAATCGAACGAATGGCTGCGGCGCGAGGACACCGCCCATAAACGGGGAGAATTCTATCTGCTGACCCTCTCCACGCTGCTGGGCATGTACTTCATGATCAGTGCGGGCAACTTCCTGATGTTCTTCCTCGGAATGGAGCTGGCATCGATCCCGATGGCCTGTCTGATCGCTTTCGACAAATACCGCCACAACTCGGCCGAAGCGGGCGCCAAATACATCCTCTGCGCCCTGTTTTCGAGCGGTCTGATGCTCTACGGCATCTCGTTCATCTACGGCACGGCCGGTACGCTCTATTTCGACGACATTCGTCTGGACGGCTCACCGCTTCAAATTATGGCGCTGGTGTTCTTCTTCTCCGGTTTAGGCTTCAAGCTCTCGCTCGTACCGTTCCACCTCTGGACGGCCGACGCTTACCAGGGAGCGCCCACGACCGTCACTTCCTATCTTTCGGTCATATCGAAAGGCTCGGCCGCTTTCGTGCTGATGACCATTCTAATCAAGGTTTTCGCACCGATGGTGCAGGAGTGGCGAACGATTTTGTTCGTAGTCATCATCCTGAGTATCACGGTGGCAAACCTCTTCGCCATCCGCCAGCAGAATCTCAAACGCTTCCTGGCTTTCTCATCCATCTCGCAGGCGGGCTACATCATGCTGGGCGTGATCGGCGGCTCGGCCCTGGGCATGACCTCGCTGGTTTACTACATCCTGGTCTATATGGCAGCCAACCTGGCGATTTTCGGCATCGTTTCGGCCGTCGAACAACATACGGACGGGAAAGTTTGCATCGAGGACTACAACGGTTTCTACCGCACCAACCCCAAACTGGCCGTGCTGATGACCCTCTCGCTCTTCTCGCTGGCCGGCATCCCGCCCTTCGCAGGCTTTTTCTCGAAGTTCTTCATCTTCGCGGCCGCTTTCAAGGAGGGATTTCATCTGCTGGTTTTCATCGCCCTGCTCAACACAGTGATCTCGCTCTACTACTACCTGCTGGTGGTCAAAGCCATGTTCATCACCCCCGGCGAACACCCCATCCCGACCTTCCGCAGCGATCGGGGAACCCGTTTGAGCCTGGCGCTCTGCACTGCCGGTGTACTGTTGTTGGGTATCGCCAGCGTAGTGTACGATTCGATCGGAGCGTTCGCCTTCGGCATGTAAGCGACGCATCCGCAGCATATTATCCGGCGGACGGCTCTTTCGGGCTGTCCGCTTTTTTGGAACCGGGAGCAGGGTTGCAGAAACGCCGAAATCTGCGTATCTTTGGTCACATCTAATAAAACGACGACTATGAACCGAATCAACACTCTCTTCGGAATCGAATACCCGATCGTTCAGGGCGGCATGGGGTGGTGCAGCGGCTGGCGGCTGGCCTCGGCCGTAAGCAACGCCGGCGGACTGGGCCTGCTGGGAGCAGGCTCCATGCATCCCGAAACACTGCGGGAACATATCCGCAAATGCCGGCAGGCGACCGACAAACCGTTCGGCATCAACGTACCGCTGATGTACCCCCAACTCGATGAAGTCATGCAACTGATAGTGGACGAAGGGGTCAAGATCGTCTTTACTTCGGCCGGAAATCCGAAGCTCTGGACAGGCTTTCTCAAATCGCACGGCATCACGGTCGTCCATGTGGTTTCCTCCTCGAAATTCGCCCGCAAATGCGAAGAGGCGGGAGTCGATGCCATCGTAGCCGAAGGTTTCGAAGCCGGCGGTCATAACGGACGCGAAGAAACGACCACCTTATGCCTGATTCCGGCCGTACGACGTGCCACCTCGCTGCCGCTGATCGCTGCAGGAGGCATCGCTACGGGCGCTGGGATGCTGGCAGTCATGGCCCTCGGGGCCGAAGGCGTGCAGATCGGAACCCGCTTCGCATTCGCCGCAGAAAGCTCGGCACACGAAAACTTCAAAAACCGCTGTCTGAGTCTGGAAGAGGGCGATACGATGCTGATGCTCAAAAAAGTTTCTCCCACGCGCTTGGTCAAGGGCGATTTCTTCCGCGAGGTCGAAGAGGCCGAGAACCGGGGAGCTACGGCCGAAGAGCTGAAAACGCTTCTCGGAAAAGGACGCGCCAAAAAAGGCATGTTCGAAGGCGACCTCGACAACGGAGAGCTTGAAATAGGGCAGGTGGCCTCGCTTTTCCGCGAGCAGCAAACTGCGGCAGAAATCGTGCGCGACATCGTGACCGAATACCGCAACATACTGAGTAAAAGCCGAGAAAAACTATCCATCTAAACCGACGCACGAAGAATGATCAACTACCTCCAAGTCGAAAATCTGACCAAGTCGTACGGCGATCTGGTGCTTTTCGACAATATCTCTTTCACGATCGGCGAAGGACAGCGCATTGCCCTGATCGGCCGCAACGGTTCCGGGAAAACGACCCTGCTGAATATTCTCGCAGGCAAAGATACGGCCGACAGCGGAACGATCACGCCCCGCCGTGACCTGCGTATCGCTTATCTGGAACAAAACCCGGAATATGCTGCGGATCTAACCGTACTGGAAGCCTGTTTCCGTTCCGACAATCCGGCCTTGCGAGCCATCGCAGCCTACGAACAAGCCGTCGCCGATCCTGCGCAGGACGGGTTGCAGGAGGCCATGAGCCGTATGGATGCCCTCGCTGCCTGGGACTACGAACAGCGGGCCAAGGAGATTCTGTCCCGACTAAAGATCAACGATTTCGACAAAAAGATAGGCCAGCTTTCCGGCGGACAGCTCAAACGTGTGGCACTGGCAGCGGTGCTGATCAGCGAAGCCGACCTGCTGATCCTCGACGAGCCGACCAACCACCTGGATACCGACATGACCGAATGGCTCGAAGAGTACCTCACGCGAAACAAGGCAGCCTTGCTGATGGTCACCCACGACCGCTATTTCCTCGACCGGGTGTGCAGCGACATCCTGGAGGTGGACCAGCGGTCGATCTCTTTATACAAAGGCAATTATGCCTACTACGTCGAGAAGAAGCAGGAGCGGGCCGAAGCCGCCGAAGCCCGGCGCGAAAGCGACCTGAATCTCTACCGCCGCGAGCGGGAGTGATGCCCCCGCCAGCCTCAGGCGCGGGCGACCAAAGCCCGGGCCCGCATCGACTCGTTTCACGAACTGGAAACCAGACTCCGAAGTACCCGCACGCAGGCGTCGCTGAAACTCGACGTTCAGGCTACGCGCATCGGTACCAAGATATTCGAAGCCAAAGAGCTCTGCAAGCGTTTCGGGGATCTGGTGATCCTCGACCGTTTCAACTACAACTTCGCCCGGTATGATAAACTGGGCATCGTCGGGGACAACGGCTGCGGCAAATCGACCTTCCTGAAGCTGCTCACCGGCATCATACAGCCCGACAGCGGCACGATCGAAGTGGGCGAGAGCGTCCGCTTCGGCTATTACAGCCAACAAGGGCTGGACTTCGACGAGGGAAAGAGGGTGATCGACATCGTAACCGACATCGCCCACGAAATCCACTTGGGCGACGGACGCCGGATGAGCGCATCGCAATTCCTGCAATATTTCCTCTTCCCGCCCGAGGTGCAGTACAGTTATGTCGCAAGGCTCAGCGGCGGCGAACGCAAGCGGTTATACCTCTGCACGATCCTGATGCAGAGTCCCAATTTCCTGATCCTCGACGAGCCTACGAACGATCTGGACATCGTGACGCTCGGCGTACTGGAAGAGTACCTGCAAGCGTTCAAGGGGTGCGTGATCGTGGTTTCGCATGACCGCTACTTCGTCGATAAAGTCGCCGACCATCTGCTCGTCTTCTGCGGAGACGGCGAGATCCGCGAATTCGCCGGCACCTACTCCGACTACACCGCTTGGAAACGCGACTACGAAGCGGCGAAACAGGCTGCCGTCGCCCAGGAGAAAGCCAAGAGCACGGCATCCGGAAGCAGGGGCGGGGAGATCCGGAAGTCCGGGACGGCCCCGGCAAAAACAGGAGCGGCACGCAAGCTCACCTTCCAGGAAAAACGGGAGATGGAGCATCTCGAAGCCGAAATACCGGAATTAGAACAGAAGAAAGCTGCAATCGAAGAAAAACTCTCGTCCGGCGACCTGCCGTTCGAAGAGCTTACGGCGCTTTCGGAGCAGATCACGGCACTCATGGACCAGATCGACACCAAAAGCATGCGATGGCTGGAATTGAACGAGATCGGAGGTTGATTCCTTCCTGCATACACTCTGAAACATCAGAATAGGTTCTAAAGCCGATACACTCCTCTTTTCGGGGAGTGTATCGATATTTTTTTCTCGCAACAATTTTATTTTTCGAAAAATTTTTCTTAATTTTATTTCCGGAAGTTTACGATAAACAACCAATTCCAACTAAATTAACTCTCCATTTTTCTCAAGCCGCCTTCCCGGGCGGCTTGGTTTTTTAACCTTTCCGCAAGCATCCTCCATCCGCAAGAACCGATTTCTATATTGAGCTTAAAAATTATTCGGCGAACACCTCCGATACATCGATGGCTGCAACCCGATTTCACGACCATTTGCAGCGATAAACCGTCGCCCCCTTGGATTCTTCGGAACGGGGAACAAAAATCCGTCTGAACCACACTGCGTAACAACTCGCAACCGCAATAGTAAACGATACACATTCCGCAACCGCTTTTCGAAAAGCGAAATACCCGACACTTTTCAGCAATCGGAAATAACATCCACAAAGCAAAACCAGCCTCCGATCCGGAAGCTGGTTTTTACCTCCAAATAATATAACTCCCCATTTCCGGGAAAGCGGAACAATATATCGATCAATCGTCGTACTCTTTCAACGCGAAACGCTTGTCATCGAAGGTCAATTCGATCGTATTGTTCAACTTCACTTCCCATTCCCGGCAAGTATGCTCGATTCCGACGAGGAAGGTTCCCGGAAAGTTCCGAGCGACGTAATCCGCAATCTGCGCCGGAACAACAACCGACGGAACCGCCCGCGAACGGCTTTTAATTTCTCGCCACATTCCATTTCGGCGAAATTTCACTTGGGTACCATCGGCGAAAACGACTTTATACGTAACTGCAAGTTCGTCGAGCGTCTTGATTACCAAAACAGGATTCTCTTCCGGATAATGCTGTGCGATAAAAGAGCGGGCCTCACCGGGCAGTTCCTGTGGCGCTACGGCTCTTTCACACTCTATATTCCATGCGATTGCAAAGAGTAGAGCGAATATAGCAACGACACCCGTGATCCATACCCACCTTTTTCCCGAGCCGGATTTCAAAACTTCGGGAATTTTAGTCATCATAGTCTGTGACGTTGAAATTCAAATCGAATTCGACTTCCAATCCGTTCGACAGTTCGATTTCCCACGAATAGGCATCACGGTCGATCTTGCGGATAAACTGACCGGGGTAGTTCATCTTCGCTACGAAATCCGCGATCTGCTGGGGAACGATCGCCGCAGGAACGGCCGAATATTTACGATCGACCGCCGACCGTCGGCACGGAATTCCACTTCCGTGCGGTCGGTATAAGTCACCTCATATTCCGAACCGAAGTATTTGCTCTCCTCAACCGCATAAGCTACGGTCAGATCCTTGAAATACGTAGCGAGAAATTCCTGCGCGGCTTTAGGAAGGTTGTCGATCGTAATCGGTTTCTCGCGTCCGTCGGCCTAGGCCGACACGATGCCTGTAAGCAACAATGCCACTGCTAAAATCATCTTTTTCATAATACATTGATTTTAATTAAGTGAATATTAGGTTTAGAAAAATTCAAAAGTTGTCTAGCCGATCCATCAATCTTCGTAGGCCTCGATATTTCCGTTCGTATCCACACGCAAATCATACTCTCGACGGTCTTTTCGTGCTTCGAACTCATACCACATACCGCTGGAAGTTTCGATGCATTCAAATTCGTCGTCGTCGAGGGTATAGCCAGCCTGCTGCACCGCATCCAAAATATTTTGCGGCAACCGGTGGAGCTCCCACTCGGTGCGGAGCCAGTTGTTGCGACCGTCGAAAAGCACCTCTTTCCTGAGATTTTCGTGAAGAATCGTCAGTTCAAGACATCCGTCATCATATTCGCGTTCCACGACCTTAGCTCCCGGATAACGATCGTTCAGGAAGCGCTCGATCTCATCCTCTACCGGCAGTCCATTACCTCCCGTGTTTCCCATATCTATTACAGGACGGGAAATGATCCGAACAGGGGAGTCGTTTACGTAAATATCGACCTCTTTATGCCGTGTCTCCACTTCGACACACCAGAAAACGCTGATTCCGTCTGCCGTAGCCTTATCGAGTGACCATTTTTCGATGTCGTCGATATCGTTGGGGCTCGACAGCTGCTGGTCGGCCGCTACCGCATTGTAAATCGCTTCCGGCACGGCCGAACCAATATCCCGACGTCCGTATTCGATCTTTGCATAGATGCGGTTCCCCTGCGCATCGAAATAGAGTTCATGCTTGTAACCGCCGCAAACAAGCTCGACTTCCGTACCTCCGTATTCCCGGTCCACGTCTATCACCGAGCCTCCGCCGTTATCATCGAGGTAACCTTGAATCTGCTGTTCGATACCCGCCGCAGGTTTCTCTGGAATATAGTCTTCATAACCATCATCCGCAGCATTGGTTACTTCGTTCACCAATACGCCTTCGGTCGAAAAATACAGGTCCATCCCGGTCGTTATGCCGTCTGCCGTGCGGGTGACGCCGATAACATAGACAACGGTCACACCCTCGCTGTCACCGGCCCCGACGACCTCCTTGCGCTCGAGCTTATCCACCTTACCAGTACGGGTCCATCCTTCGGCTTCGGTATATTTGCTGGCATCGAAACCTTCCCGGACAGCCTGCGGAAGTGCCGCGAAGTCGATATTCGTTTCGGTCATGGCCCATTGTCCGTTTGCATTTTCGAACCATGCCGCATTGTTGGCCCTGGATTCCGTCCGGGTAGCCTCGAAGAAAAAGTTCGCCACAGCATAGTCGCCTCGAAGGGACCATCGTACATCTTGGGCACCCGGATAACGAGCGTTAAAAGCCGCCAATACCTCCTGCGAAATATGTGAGTCGCCCGGTCCTCCGACTTCATCCTTGTCGCACGCAGCGAACAGGAGAGCCGTCGCAGCCATTGTTAAAACAGATAATGTTTTTTTCTTCGTATTCATTGTTTCGTTTACTTAAATGTTTATCAATAATTTGTACTGCGAAATCACAGCCTGAAAAATCTTTATCGGAAACGGACGGGGTATCAATCGTCGATACCTATCAAATTATGACTTCGATCAAAAGTCAGCTCCATTCCGTTATTCAACTTGACCTCGACCTCCTGCTTGTCGCGTTCGATTTTGATGACCGCAGCACCCGGATACAGCTCCTGTACTTTGGTTTCGATCGGCATCGAAACGATTCCTGCGGGTAACGACGAATAACGGCAATCCACCTCTTTCCACGCTCCGTTTCGACGGAACTCGACCTTGCTGCCGTTCGTAAACATCACTTCGTAAATGACTTCGAAAAAATCGCTCTCTTTTTTTGCGTAGGCGATTTTTTCACCGGGAAAATACCGGGCAATGAACTCTTGCGCCTGTCGCGGCATCTGTTCGGTTGTGACCGCACGGTCGTGATCGGCATAAGCCGGCGAGATTGTCAGCAGCGTGATGCCGATCAAAAACGCCATCATTTTTCTCGTGTTCTTCATTTTCTCAATATTTTTTATCGGGAGATCACCCGATCGGTTTGTATGGTACAAAATTGAGAACCGATTTTGGAGCGAATTTGGAATTTCGATATTTTGACAAAATATTTTTTCCAAACCCGATTATATATTTCGATACCCCGATCCGAAACCGGCCGATATGCTTCGACGTTCCTCCGAGAAAGGGATTTCGGACAGAGTCAGAACCGGTAACAGAGGATTATCGCCGAAATCAGCAAAAAACAGTCGTCATATTCGAATGCAGCTGATCCTCGTCCCAATTATCGCCAGCTTACGCCAAAATGGTGGCGGCCATTTTCGAAGCAATAAATTAATCCGAGGCGATAATAATCCGTTATGGCTTTGACCAGTGCCAAACCGAGCCCTGTCGAGCCTTCTTTTTGCGACCCCTGATAAAAGCGTTCGAAAATATGTTTCTCATCAAGCGGCGATACTCCGTCGTTAATAACCGTCAATACATTTCCCTCGATACGAATATCTACGGCGGCTCCGTCGGCACTGTGAAGGTAGGCGTTCTTGATCAGGTTGGAAACCAATATCGAACAAAGCGATTCATCCATCCGGACCGAGAAGGTCCCGGGCAAATGCAGACGACAACGGATTTTGTGTTCTCCGTATATATCGTCATAAAGCGCCTTCCGCTCCTCGACCAGGGGAACGAGATCGATGTCGGTGCTCTGCGGAAACTGACCGTTATCTATCTTGGTAAGCAGCAACAGCGTTTTATTCAGCCGGACGATATGGTCGAGCGTACGCCGCATCTGAATAATTTCGCCCGTCGTTTCCTCGTCCAGGTCCGCACAATCGAGCAGATACTCCATACGTCCGCCAAGTACAGCCAACGGAGTTTGCAACTCGTGCGAGGCATTGCCTATAAACTGTTTTTGACGCTCGAACAACTCCTCGGAGCGATCCACGGCCTGCTGTGCCGCAACATTCAATCGACGAAATTCGGTAATAGAGGTATTGTTCGGCACAGGCGCGACTTCGCGCCCGGGAGCATAGCTATCCAACCAATGCAACAACTCATAAAGCGGAAGCATGCTTTTATGGAACACCCACAAGGTCGTTCCGGAAACTGTCACCAAAAGGAAAAGATAGAGCCACACGACCCACCACATGACTGTTTCCAGCAGATCGTCTTTTTCGAAAGTAGGCATAGCCACCTTCAGTTCATAAAAATTACCGTCCTTATCCTGAAAAATAGTCGCCAACACCCGGGCCGGCTCGGTTTCATCCTTTTCCGGAATATACACCTCGGTATCGTAGTAGTCGATCGAAGGACGGGTGGCGACGTATCCGGATTCAACGGGGATGATCGTGTAACTGTTGTTGGAACCTTCGTTCGAACGGGGCAAAGGCTCCCCGGCAAGCACCCTCATTACGATCAATTCCGAATAATCCTTGAGAGCATCGTCCGCTTCATCGTTTATCTCGTCCATCATGGTAAAATAAAATACGACCGCCCATAAAGCGATCAGCGGGAACAAGACCAGCGACAGACGAAGCGATATGTTATAGATCAATTTCATAAATGCGTTGCTTAATCAATCAGTTTGTAACCGAAACCGTACACAGCTTTGATTTCGATCGAGGCTCCGGCCTCTTCGAGTTTGCGGCGCAGATTTTTGACCTGCGAATAAACGAAATGGAAATTGTCGGATTGATCGACATGATCGCCCCATACGGCTTCGGCCAAAACCGCCTTATCGACCACATGACGCGGACGCTGCATGAAATACGAAAGAATATCGAACTCCTTTTTCAATAAAGCGACCTCCTTGCCGTCTATTTCCACTCGGCAACTTTCCGGGTCGAGCGTTACATTACCCAGCGCAATGCCGCCTTTCCCGCCACCGCGACTACGGCGAATGACACTCTGGATACGCGCCGAGAGTTCCGCCAGATGGAACGGTTTAGGCAGGTAGTCGTCCGCACCTTCTTTCAGCCCGAGGACCTTGTCTTCCAAAGAATCCCGAGCCGAGATAATGATTACGTTTTCGCGTTTATCCGCTATTCGAAGACGCTCGAGAAGTTGCAACCCGTTGCCGTCCGGCAGCATAATGTCCAATAAGATACAATCATACGAATAGGCTGCCAATTTGTCCGAAGCCTCGGCGTATGTACTGGCCGTTTCCACGACATATTGCTCTTTGCGAAGTGCACGTGCCAGCAACTCACGCAATGAGGATTCGTCTTCCACGATCAATAATTTCATAACGACAAGTCATTTTAATACCACAAACAAAAATACCGATTTTGTAAAGAAATTGAAATGAACTCGAATTATAATCTATTCAATCTATAAAATCGCTAATAAAAAGCCTGTTAAAGTCGATTTTTCATAGTCGCAACGGCGGCACTAATACAGAAAAATACAAGTAGCGAGAAACAGGTCGTTCGTTCGACTCTATTTCTTCAAACAAAGCACGGAAGGGTGCTGCAAAATCCTAAAACCAACAGTGGAATCCGTTCTTTCCTCCGAAATTCTGAACAAAAAAACAACTGAATATCGCAGGAATCACCTCAATAGAATCAAACCAGGTCCGGTACGAATCCCAATCAAACTCCTATAAAAAAACCGGCTACCTTACAAAAAGGTACCGGTAATCGAGTACTCTACTATAAATCCCGTCGAATAAAGATTATCGCCTCAATAAACGAAATTAAAAATCATCTTCCCATATTTCATGCTCGATCTCCGCAGAGAGTTTTCCCAGAGAATCTATCGTAAGTAATACGGGGTAACCAATATCCGTATCCGGTTGGTAAATACCAAAAGACAACACGACCCGGCGGTCATCATAATCTCGAATATGGACATTATATAATTGATAACGATCAATTTCTGTCGCCGGAATAAGCGAATCGAAATCGTATTTATCGATTTCCAATCGAGAGACTAATTTTCCATTATTTCTCGAAACAGTTAAGACAGACGACCTATCTGCATACTTATAGTGCGTAGTAGATACGATATTCTGATTATCTTCAGTACGACAATATATATAAAAATCACCAGCAACGGTGTCGATTACATACTCCTGCTCATGAATTACGTTTGTATCGATCGCGGAACAGTAGTTCGAAAGAGGATCTTTACCCAATAGTTTACAACTATCCGATAACGACTGTATTTTATTGGTCGTATCATTCTGCCTATTATGTTTATTTGCACATCCGACGTATGAAAGTAAACACAGATTTAACAATATAAGATATTTCATAAAATCACAGTTTTACGATTTGTATTCTCTGTAATTCACATCAGTCATAAGATATTCTGCTTTCCTGACGGAATACCGACGGCGAAATACCCGTATGTTTCTTGAAATAACGCCCCAAATAAGACTGATCCGGGAAATGCATTTTATAAGCGATCTCCTGAATGGGCAGGGTAGTGTTCTGAAGCAATACTTTTATTTCCATTATTACGATCTTATCGATCAACTCCTTGGCCGATTGATGCGTCGTCCGGCGCACGATGGCGGAAAGATAACGGGTCGAGATACAGAGCTTGTCCGCATAGAAAGAAACCTCACGCTCTTCGATACAACAGTCATGAACTAGGGAAACAAAGCGATGAAACAGCTCCATCTGCCGGTTGGAAGTCGTGGGACACTGGCTGCTGACCTTACGCTGGATCTTATCGTAAAGCTCCAGCATAATATTCTGCAACCGATTTCTCACGATCGTCTTTCGGAACATATTACCCCGATCCTGATAGGTGTAATCCATTATTTCGAACCAGGTAGACAATCCGGCAGCCATTCTTTCGTTTACTTGAGAAATGGGATTTTCCTTCAAAAAGCTGAAAAACGAGGGCCCCAGCCGAAATCCGGCCTCCCCGAACAGGTCGGGAGAGAAGGCGCCGAACCTCACCGAGAAGTCGTCCGACGCATCGTCGAGCATCAATACGCTACCGGGCAGTAAGAGTACGATCGTATTGAGCTGCAAAGGTCCCCGGCGAAGATCGACGGTCACCTGGGCATGACCGCTCGTACAAAGCAGAACCAGTGCGCAGTCGCAACGGCAGGGATTATTGAAGAAATAAGCGAGATCGGATTTTCCGATAACAAAAGGTTCCTCTTCGGAAACAGTTATGGGGTTTACAGCAGTCATAATGATTTCTTCTTTTTTGAACAAACGGAAAGCCCCTGAGATTATTATCGTACAAATATATTATAAATGTACCGAAAAGTGACAAAATTGTTCGCAAGAAAAAGACCTGCACCCCGATTTTTACGGTACTTTTGCAGGACAAAAAGTTTTTTAACGGGAAAATATTTTTTTCAAAGTAATAATAATCAACCAAAAAACTATGAAGCAGAAGTTAATTCAGGCAGTCTTGTTCGGAAGCTGCATGGCTTTCGCCGTATCGTGCGGCCAGGCTCCGACGGCAAGAGGCGAGGCGGAATATTCCGTCATGACAATTTCGACATCGGACGTAACGATTCCGAGCACCCACTCGGCAACCATCCGTGGGCGCCAGGACATCGCCATTTACCCGCAGGTATCGGGTACCATTTCCAAAGTGTGCGTTAAAGAGGGTGAAGTAGTTCGCCAGGGACAGTTGTTGTTCATTATCGACCAGGTGCCCTACAAGGCAGCCCTGCAAACCGCAAAAGCCAACGTCGCAGCTGCCGAGGCCAGCGTAGCCACCGCTCAATTGACCTACGACAGCAAAAAAGAGCTGTTCGCCAAGAACGTCGTTTCGCAGTTCGACCTGCAAACTTCCCAGAACAACCTGCTGACGGCAAAATCCCAGTTGGCACAGGCCGAGGCACAGCTCGTCAATGCGGCCAACAACCTCTCCTATACCGAAGTGAAAAGTCCGTCCAACGGCGTAGTCGGTGTCCTGCCGTATCGTGTGGGTGCCCTGGTGAGCGCATCGATTCCCCAACCGCTGACCACCGTATCGGACAACTCCGATATGTACGTTTATTTCTCCCTGACGGAGAATCAACTGCTCGACCTGACCCGCGAATACGGCTCAATGGACAAAGCGCTGGCGGCGTTGCCGAACGTGCAGCTTGTGCTCAACGACGGATCGCTTTACTCCCAGGAGGGACGCATCGAATCGATCAGCGGCGTGATCGACACTTCGACGGGCAGCGTACAGCTTCGCGCCGTATTCCCCAATCCCGGACGCTTGCTTCACAGCGGTAGCTCGGGTAATGTCCTGTTGCCGCACATCTACAAAAACGTAGTCACCGTTCCGCAAGTCGCTACCTTCGAATTGCAGGACAAGAAATTCGTTTATAAGGTCGAGAACGGCGTAGCCACCTCGCAGAATATCACCGTATCGCCCCAGAGCGACGGCAAGAATTTCATCGTCACCGCCGGACTCACCCCGGGCGAAGTCATCGTGACCGAAGGCGTCGGTCTGATGCGCGAAGGAACCCCGATCAAACCCAAAGGAGCCGCAACGACCGCGACCGCTCCTGCAGAACAACCTACAAAAGAGCAGTAAAATATGACACTAAAACATTTCATAGACCGCCCGGTGTTGGCGGCGGTCATTTCCATCGTAATCGTCCTGGGCGGTATTATCGGTGTTGCGACGCTCCCCGTCGAGCAGTACCCCGACATCGCGCCCCCGACGGTGATGGTGCGTGCCAGCTATCCGGGCGCCAGCGCCGAAACCATCCAGAAGAGCGTCATCATTCCGCTCGAGGAGGCTATCAACGGCGTGGAGAACATGATGTACATCAAATCCGACGCATCGAACGCCGGCAGCGGATCGATCACGGTCTATTTCAAACAGGGCACCAACGCGGATATGGCGGCCGTCAAC
>OGOM01000651.1_pt1 | contig 32566 bp, 47 predicted proteins | sample 1552681 | NCBI WGS metagenome assembly OGOM01 (sample SAMEA2580188, study PRJEB22360) | human gut metagenome | biome: human gut; feature: human-associated habitat; material: faeces | place: Denmark | collected 2008/2010 | reverse complement strand
CACGTAGCCGGGGCCGGGCGAGAGCTGCACAACGGTGGTCGCGTATCCCGCTGTGATTCCAGCGGAAAGCACGGCAGTCCACCAATTGCCATCATTTTTCATCGGTTTTCCTTTCCTCGTGGCGACGCCAGCAGTTATACCGCTTGTCGTAATCCGCGTACATGGTTTCGTAAAGCTGCTTTGCCTCTTTGGTGGCTTCCTCGTATTTAAATCCGTGGTGTTCCAAGACGTATTGCGCGGCACCAATCCAGATGGAACGGCGAACGTGTTGATACCAGCGGTCGAACAGTTTGCCACACACTTTGTCGTGTTTGTCGTCCCCGAGGACGTCGGCAACGCTTTCCACTACGAACCTGCGTAGCGAGTTCACGGTGATATGGTTACGGTCGAACAGTCCCAGCACATCGCTGGTGAGAATGTCAGTCTTCATTAGTGTCATCCTTTTTTTCGGTTTCGTCGTCCGCCACATAATCGGCTAGGCTAATGTCTTTCGGCGTGAAGTAGTTGACACTCCCGTGGTTGAAACCACGGGATTCCTGCGAACTGGGCTTGCTTGGATTCAGACGATACGTCTGAACCCAGAGGCTTCCCATTTTTAGCGGGCTATCCCCGATTGTCGGCCGGTTCCTCTTCTTTCGTTATGCTTCTTCCCGGCTGAGCCGCAATGCCTCGTCACGAATGTTCAACGCGGCGTTCACGTCCCTGTCATGTCTGCTGTGGCAGTTTTCGCAAGTCCATTCGCGTTCCGACAACACCAGTTCCTTGTACTTGCGCCCGCAGTCGTGGCAGAGTTTGGAACTCGGATAGAACCTGCCCACTTGGACGAGGGTGCGACCATACCATTCCGCCTTGTAGGAGAGCTTGTCCACGAGGCCGCTCCACCCGTCGCGGAGTATGGAACGGTTCATCGCACGTTTGCGTGACTGGCCGTTATGCATGGGCTTGCCGTCCGCGTCCAGCCTCTTGCGTGCCTTCCGCGTCATGTTCCGCACCATCAGGGTCTCCATGCCGATGAATTGGTTCTCTTCTATCAGCCTGTGGGACAGTTGGTGCTGGAAGTTATCGCGGTAATGGCGGAGCCTGGCGTACGCCTTGGTTACGATTGCCTTCTGTCTGCGGTAGTTGTTCGACCCTTTCGTTCGATGGGACAGTTTGCGCTGTTCCCGTTTGACGTCAGCCTCCAATCGGCGCAGCCTGTCCGGGTAATTGATTTTCTCGCCGGTGGACAGCGTGAGGAAATCCTTGACGCCCAAGTCGATGCCGATACTACCCTTGGCCTGCGTTTTCGGCTGGATGTCCACGTCGAACAGGAGCACGAGATAGTACGTCCGGTTCTCACGTTTCACCGTCCAGCTGGACAGGTTCTTGATTGGATAGCGCGGCCGGTCTCGTTTGCGGATGCGCACCGAGCCGAGCTTCCTGGACAACGGATACCGGTTGCCGTCCATGCGGCGTATCGGCATGGTGTTGCGGAACGATTGGATGTTGTCGTTCCTTGAGGCGAAACGGGGACGATGCTTCCCATACTGGGCTTTGCGGAAGTACGCGGATTGCGCCTTGCGGAAGTCCATGATGGCGTTGCTCAACGCGTTCGACGGAATTGGACTGTCCCTGAGCCATTCGTTCGCGTTCTTCATGCCGGTCACGTTCGGATACGCGGGGTTCGGGTTCGTCTCCTTGTCGTACGCGTTGAACGCCTCGACCTGCTGGTTGTAGGCGAAACGCCTGTCCCCGAAGCACCGTTCCAACAATGAGGCTTGGGTCTTGGATGGCGTGAACGGTATGCGCTGCGCCACCTTGCGCATGGTCATTGTGATTCACGCTCCTTCGACCGTTGGTCGTCGATGTATTTGGCCACCGCCCACTCGTTGACCGAGCCGATGCTTTCCGCGAAATAGCTGGGCGACCACAGGCTCCGTTCGCCCCTGCGCCTCCAATACTGGCTTTTCAGCTCGGGATGCATGGCGAACAGTCGGAGACTGGATGTGCCCTTCAACTGTTTGACGATGCTGCTCACGCTGATTTTCGGCGGAGCTGACACGAACAGGTGGATGTGGTCGTCCAAGCCGACCTCCATATGCGGGATACGGTAGCCGTGCTCGTCGGCTATCTCCCTGAGAATCGTCTTCAAATCCGAGTCGATTCCGTTCTTGAGCACCTTGCGGCGGTATTTCGTGCACCAGATGATGTGGTAGTTCAGATTGTATACCGAAGTCCTACCATGTGTGAACCGTTCATTGCTTGCGCTCATGGGAATAATCGTAGCATATCCGCTACCATATGTAAACTTCGGTACGCCCTAACCCGGCATTGAAACACCGGGTTTGCGGGCTAAAAAATCTCATCAATCCGTCCAGCAAGATCATCGGATAACGCACGGTTACTCCTTGGTCTTTGGCGATGGTGCGTATCGCTCTGGCGGTGGGACTTCCCGACGGTACGATACGGAGCCTGCGCCCCATCTGCTGTGCGTACACGCGGCACCCCACCAGATAACCGGCGTCCTGCCACTTGCACGTTGGGCATCCGTCGAACAGGACGAACATGTCATGGCTTTCAAGAATCGTTGCGGTCTTCATCAGAACGTCACCCCCAGAGCGTCGGCCAGCACATCGGAGATATGGAGCGTGGCCAACTGGCGACTCTTATGGTTCTCGATCTGTTCGGTGATGTCCTTGCGGTACACGGGGATGACCTGATGGTGTGCGGCTCCTACCACGCGCGGGTCGAACATCGAGAAATACAGGACTTCCAGCGAATCGCACACCACGAAGTATTGGAGCACCTGTGCTTTGTATTGGTCGGGGATAAAATCGAAGTCGGTCGCCTTAGATTCTAGAGTGTATTCGGGCAACACCTGTTCGATGGCTTCGACCAGTTCGGGTTTCAGGTTGGTGATATGGGATCGCATGGCGTTCGTGTGCATCATCCACGGTACGACGGTCTGCAAATGGTAGGCGGAGCCGAGCGACTTGCATTCGATGGCCCACGTCGGCTTCTCAGTGTTCTCGTAGGCGTCTGGACTGCAAGCGATACGGTCATCATCATCGCTTTCCCAGATACCGCAGTCGGTGACGCAATCACTGGGGTCGAATCCGAGCGTTTTGAGTGTGGTCTGGATGTTCTCGGGTTCGAGACGGTGGCCGCGTTCCATCGACGGTTCACCGTCCGCTGGTTCGGCCCACAGTTCCGCTAGGAATTTCCAGAAGTCAACGCCGACTTTCAGCCGCTTGTTCTTGGCTTCGGCTTCGGTAATCTTGATGTCGTAGCTCTGAGCTTTGCTGTAATACTCGTTGGCTTTGTCGGGCGTCTTCGCTTTCTTCGCCTGTTCCAACGCTTTGTCTCGGTATTCCACGAGTTTGTTCACGTCGGTCTGGGTGTAGTGTTCCAAGGCGAGTCCGCCGCTTTTAGTGCCGGTGATACGGCCCATGCGTTCGTCGAGCCATGCTTCGGTTTCGGTGGCTTGCGATACATTGATGATCTTCATTGTGGTTGTCCTTTCTGTTGGGTGTGGGCGGGTGATGAGTCCCGCCCAACCCAATGCCACGACAGAATGGTGTATGTAAACGCCGTGGCGGATTTGTTGTTTGTCGATATTCAGTTATGGTTCCCTCCAGTCGACATGGTGAACGTGGATGTCCGCGAAAACATCCCAATGGTTTGTTTCGTTGGACTGTCGGCTGGTGGGAAGTCTTTTAGTCGCGTGGGGCGAACCGCACGATCAGCCATAAGCCGGTCAACAGGTAGATGACGCTCACAAGGACGGTCGCGGCCTGCGAGTCCGCCGTCCGCCACGTGAACAGCAGGGTCATGCTGCTCACGAATCCGATGATGGCGAGCATGGTCTTGATGCGGCGGAGCGTGTAGTTCGGCTTCCTGACTTCGTGGTTGCTGTCGTGGTTGTTCTTCTGTTGATTCATTTCAGATTCTCCAGTTCATTTCACATTCGGTTGATGGCGTTCATCAGATTCCGGAAATCGGTTTGCGTGAGTCCACGCCATCCCCTGACCTGACGGTTCAGAGTGCCGTTGATGAACTCGCCGCGCGCCTCGGACGGTATGGTGTGGACGTCCATCGCCTTGACCAGCTCGGCGTACTGTTCGGCGCTGATGGTACGGTCGTCAGTATCGTAACGCTGTTTCGCATACGCGCCGTCGTCGTCCTTGTCTGGGAAGATTCCCAATACCGCGTAGAGACTGTAGCGGCGGGCGTAGGTGATCGCGCTGCCGACCTGCTGGGGGTCGCCGGTCACGAAGAACGGGTAGGAGCAAGCCACCATCTGTTCTTCATCGTCGAAGATGATGGTCTCTACTGTTCCGATGACCTGCCGCGCTTCTCCCGTGTTGTCGAACGTGACGCGCTGACTGAACGCCAGCCCGTGCTTCTCGAAAACCGGTTTGATGGTCTTGAGGATGGTTGCGAGGTTGAGATACTTGTAAGTCCGGTTGCCTGCCTGTGCGGTTTCGTCGGTCACGAAGTTGGGGACTTCGTTGAGGACTTTCATGAACTTGTTGCTGAGGTTGTTGGTTGCCATCTCAAGGCTCCTTTCTGATAGTGTGATGATATATAAAGTATATCACAAGTTGTCTTGTATTGCAAATTCAGAGCCAAAGCCATCTGTCTTACTAGGACGTGCGGCTGGGGCACTGTGTAGGTGCCTCGCGGCTGCTGGCCGCGAGGCGAGTGTGATTACTTGAGTTTGTGGACTAGGACCCTCACATGGAGGCACTGGATGTTATATCCCCCAGCGAAAATGCTCTTGATCGAGAAGCGGCCTCTGGGTCCGGAGATGATGCCGTTGATTCTTCCATCGGGGCCGATGTAGGTCCACTCGACTTCATCTATGCCTCCGGCCTTGGCGTTGCAACGGTCGATGATGTCGGCCTTCTTGCAGGCGGCTTCCTTGTCGAGGAACGTGGCGAACTTTACGGGGTCGTAAACGGAGTCGTATCCATGTTCTACGACTATCTTGCCATAGGCGCTTTTAAGGTCGGCCTGAGCCTCAAGCTTGCCATAGCTGTCGAGCTCGAGATCGTGCCAGATGGCTCCACGCTTTTCCTTGTACTGCTTGTAGAGTACTGGGACTTGTTCGATGATGTTGGCTTTCCAGTTGTCGAGCAGTTGGTCGATGGCCTTCAGATTGTTGTTCATTGTGGACCTCCTTGGGGTATAAGATCAAGCCCTATTGCTTGATATATCCATTATAGCACATGTTGTGTGATATTACAAACTGATGTCTGTATTTCTCAACACTGCTGATGGAAGGGCTTTTCTGCGTTTTCGGCGGTCACAGCTTCGGGTATACGCTCCGGTCGAGTTCCGTCACATCCACTACCTGATTAGGCTGCGGGTCTCCCGCAAAGTCTCCCACACCGGCCACCATGTCGTTGGCGTAGTCGATGCAGTAATCGACGTCATCCACAATGTAGGCAAAATCTGGACCGTCAACGGTCTCCAGCCCGCCGACCTCGAAGAAGTCTGCCGACCAGTCGGGGCCGTATCCCGGGTTCTCCTCATCCCATTCTCGGATGCTGATTTCCACTGCCTTGTTGTTGTCTATTAATACCACCATGATGGTTTCCTTTCCTTGATGATCGACGGTGATTGATGGGCGTGATTGGCAGGCTCACGCCCGAAAGCCCGGAATGTAGGGAGACTACTTACGTTCCCCTCACGCCTCACTCTGCAAGCAGTTCGGAAACCGCATTGTCAAACTCTTCGGAGAACAGCCAAGTACGATAGAAAACCTCAAGTTTTTCAGGATTATCAAGGGGCGCGTCGTACGCGTAATCGCTAGCGACGAACCCATCCCAGTCATCTGAGAACATGACGCCATTAATGTTTTCGATTGACTTGGCCGTGTTGCACGTCCATGAACCGTTATCGTTGCCGGTAACCGGAAGCTCAACGTCGTCATAATGGTCCCAGCACCATTGGTAGGTCGGCGTAATGCCGTCCGCATAATCCTTGAGGGTTTCAACGATTTCATCCCGCAAGTCGGAACGGTATGCCGTTGCGAAAGTGTTTTCATCACGCATTTCGATACTCCTTGTTTATGGAATAGATCAAGCCTTATTGCTTGATATATTTATTATATCACATTGTGTCTTGTGATGCAAACAAAAAAAGGCCGGGACTCGCCCGGCCTGTAATCACTCTTCCTCGGCGTCTTTCCTTGCTGTCTCGATGATCTTGGAAACCGCCGCCGCCATATTCTTGATTCCATTACGTGAAGCGAACGCTGTCACCTGATGAACGAATTCGTCGTACAATTCCATAGGAATCAACCCGAGCATGTCCGAGTTGCAATCATCCACGAACTGTTCAAGTTCCTCGTATTCTCGGGTGAGAAACAAAAACTCCACGTTCTTATACTCGTATTTCACATTCAAACCGTTTAGGTTGACTTGCTGCGGTTCGACGTGTGGTAGGCTGTCCTGGTCGAGTCCGCTCAGCAACAAGTCGTCTACGTTGTCCATTTGAGTGACCAACTGCGCCAGTAGTTTCTCGTCGGCGTGGCCGGTGAGTTCGTTGGCGGCTATCTGTTTCGCCGTTATGGTGGAACGTGTCATAGGTTTCGTGTCCACGATAACCGGGATACGTTGGATACCGGCGCGGGCGGCGGCTCTTGTACGATGATGGCCGGAAACGATGCTTATCGGCCCTTCTCCGTTCGGCTGCGAACAGTACGGCAATGACTCCAGCATCCCTCGTAGCTTGATGTTCTGTGTCAGCGCGTCGAACTTACGTGGTTCCATGACTTGCGCGTTCAGGTCTTGTTCCTTGAGATTGACCACATCAACCCACTTGATTACCAAACCGTCGGCTATGGTCATTTCTTGCGACGTATCGATATCAGACATTATTTCCTCCTGTTCTCCTTGGCTAGGAACTGTCCGAGAATGTTCCTTAAGCCGATCTCTTCATGCCAATCGCTCTTATACTGCAATTGGTACTGTCCGTTCTTACGGTCGCGTCTGTCCAGCTTCATCAGGCCGCGAAGTCCCTTCGCCTCTGGGTAGCGCGTGTACTCAACGGTTGCCAGCCCATCGCACGCATCAACGATGAGCTGCGACTTGGGCGTAGCGCAGAGCTGGAACGTGGAACGACGCAACGCTATCATCGTGACCAGTTTCGTAAGCCGATACCGTTCGTGGGATACCCCGAATGCTTGACGCAATACCGCATATCGAGTCGTGTACATAAAGTTCGGCAAGCCATAGCCGATGATCCCGGCCACGTAACCGTCGATTAGTACGAGAACACACATCGGGCTTACGTTTCCTGATATCCTGTGCCGCATGACTTGCAGATACGAGTCTTGGGCAGCGCTATCGCGCAACGGTACGATCTCGATTTTAGAACGTTCGGTAATCCGATGATCTCTGGGCAATATCGGTATCGGTATCTCCGCAGATTTCGACGACGCCACAGTCACCATATTCCCGCCGACAAGACGTTTGACCTCGTTCGGACGGTTGGAATTCATGTAAATCACACTGTCCAGACCCAGACGCCTAGCGTAGACCGGGCTATCAGTTGCGGCGTTCCCTGGCGTTTGCTGCTGCTGGCAGATCAGCAACGCCTTACGACCATCGAACAGCTTACAGAGCTTGGGAATATCAACGGGAGCATTGAACACGTTGTATTCAGGTTCCGACCATTGGAATCTCCCACCGGTATCGAAGAACTTTTCATAAGCTCCCGGATACGTAGGAGGATTGGCGAACACGATGGTGTGCGGGTCGTCCATGATGCGTTCAACGTACTTCACCGGGTCGGTGGCCTCGTATCTCAGCCCCTCAAGCCTGACCATATTCGCTGCGATTCGCTCCCGTAACTGTCCGACGTGTTCCGAATCGTTGATATCAAGATCAGCCAAAAGCTCCCGGTAGTAATCGACATCATCATGCTTGCTGAGACGCATACGGTATTGAGCCATGATTACGGTAGCCGCGTCATCCGCCGCGTTCCCGGAAAGCGGTACTGGAGAACCGTCAACCGTTGCCCGCATTTCGGTGAGAGGCTTACCGCTGTACGCATATCCTAACGCTGCGGTGTACGCCCACACGTCGCACGCATCGATCTGCTCCGGCTTCCAACCGTTCTCCACGGCGACCATGCAGTTCGCGAAGGCTCCGGCGTACAGTTCGACGTATCGCGTATACCCTGATGCGAGCGCCTGCCTAAACAGATTCCCGTTCCAATCACGTTCGGGCTTATCCCAAGTGTTGAGGAACAGTATGGACGGTGAGTTGAAACCTGCCATCAGACCGCCCCCCAAGAGTCGAACTTGGTGCCTCCCTGTTCGAGACAAGGCGCTCTATCCGGTGAGCTAGGGGCGGAATAGCAACAGTAATCAGAATAGCACATTTTGTTCGACCTCCAAACCTTTTTGTAATTCCTTGACTTCTTCACCGGTCTTTTCCTGCCACCATTGGGCGAAAAGCGTTCGGTGGCACAAGCCTTTGCTTACATCGTCGAAGCATAGAAGCACGATGTCTTTACCGCCGTTGAGTTGCGATATTGTCTCAAGTTCCGTTCTGATGCGGGCGACACCGTGTGAGTCCAGCATGGCGCGATACCGTTCGGTGAATTCTTCGTCGGTTCCTTCCATGAACCATCGGCCCGGCGTTACTGTTTTCGCCGATGCTGCGATGTCGTATGGCAGCCGCCATCGTGGCGAACCGTACGTTATGCGTACCGGTATGCCTTGAGCAGGATTAAAGTCGCGGTATCGGTTTGTGTAGATCTTCATATGCATCCTTTCCATGTGTGATATATACATTATATCACATTGTTAGTTCTGTTGCAAATTGCCACCATTCTCAACGTCGGGAAAGAACTCACGCTCCAGAGCCTCCACACCACCGGTGGCACCCCAATACGCACGCCTCGCCCGCAGAACCGTCTCCACGTCCGCAGACATGGAATCTGGAAGCCTCCTAGCCATCCACTTCGACAACTGCGCTTCGCTCCGCTGATCCCACTTCCGAACCCTCCAATTAACCGAGTTGGCCAACCATACGGGGAGAGTCCGCACATACTGCAATGGCGTACCGTCGCACGATTCTACGAAGCGTTTCGCAGCTCTCATAAGCGAGTCGGCACCGACCTCATCGAATGCCTGATTGAAGCACTGAATGAATTCGTTGGACACCCTGCATTTCTTCGGCCACAACTCCATGAGCGCATTGAGCGTATCCACCGAATGGCAGGAGACTGTGATTTTTTCTTCTTCGCGCGGGTATTGTTCTTGGGTTTTGTTCTCTTGGGTATTGTTAGTCAAAACCTCGTTTTGGGGTGGGTCAAAAGCAGGTTTTGAGGGGTCAAAAGCAGGTTTTGGGGTCGGTACAGGGTCATAACCCTGTTTTGGGGTCGGCTTCCACAACGAAACGTGATACCGATTGGCCCTGCCATCGGACTTGACCCGTCGAATGTAACCCAATTGCTCAAGCACGTTGAGGCTCTTGGATACCGTGGGTTGCGAGCAACGCGCGATCTTCGCCAGCCGCTCCAAGCTTGGCCAGCATACGCCGGTGTTGTCGGCGTGACGTATCAGCGCCATGTACACCAGCAGGTCGTAGCCGCTCAACCGGTCATCGTCCACCGCCCAATTCGGCAGCATCGAAAAACCCGAGTTCTGTGCTATACTCGTATCTGACATATTTTCACCTTTCTGTTAGCGCCTCTCTTCCATTCTCTCGGGGAGGCGCTTACTTTATTTGACCGTATTTAACTTCTATTTGACGCTATTTTTTTTTGCGTACATATTTATTATATATTACGACGACACCACTTGCAATCGAGAACAATATAATGTATATTTTTAATTATGAACGCTAAAGACTACACCGCAACGGTGGAGCAGTACGCGGAACGCTGGCACCTCAACATCCAGACGGTACGTAGATACTGCCGTGAGAAACGACTGCCCTACATCAAAGTAGGCCACCGCTACTACTTCAACCCCGACATCACACCACTACCGGTAGGAGAAACAATCAACGATGAATGACCCAAGAATCACGCTGCCGCTCGCACGCTTGGCAGCAGACCCCGAACGCAAACAAGCCCGCAACGGCACCCCCTACATGCTTATCCGAGTCGCCGCCACAGGCGGACACATGGACAAAAACACGAAGCAATGGGTAGACCACGACACCATGTGGGCGACCATCTTCGAGTATGACATGAGACTGGCGGAAACCTATGAACGCATGTTGCGCAAGGGTACACCTGTCCGCGTCGAGGGCGTTCTGAAATGGAAGACCGGCACCGACAACCAAGGTCAGCCGCGCACCGATTTCATCATCGAACACGCGACCATCAGTCTCGCCATGCTCAAAGCAAAGAACCAGCAGGCTCAGCAAGACCAGCAGTCCGGCAACCAGTGGCCGGGAACCGACACGTTCGGCCCGACCAGCTCGTTCAACCAGACCGGCGACGAATGGGGCGTGTTCTAAATGGCAGTGAACGTGACCGAGAAAGACAAGACGCTCAACGAGATCATCGACTGGTGCGAACAGCTGGAAGCGGATGGACTGAGATTGGCGAGCGCTCTTCTGATGCAGCATGACATGGCAGCATATGGTGTCGTGCAGGGACAAATCAGCGCATACGAAAAGACGGCTGACCACTGCCGTTCCATGCTCGGCTACAGCGGCTCCATGCCGTCCGATGTGCAGAATCAAAGCGAGGACGCGGAATGAGCAGGACTGATACCACCGCCATGCTGTCCGAGCTAGTGGATAAGCGTCTGAAGAACCGCGTCAGCTTCTGGGCAAGCGAGGTGAATTTCGACTTGGGCACCTCGAAAAACAGACGAATCGACTTCATGGGATTCAAGCCATTCACGCCCGGCTATGTGCTCATGCCGGCAAGTGTGGAACTTGGCGAGTTCTCCTGTTACGAAGTCAAGTCCTGCATGGCGGATTTCAAATCAGGCCATGGGTTGACGTTCTACGGGGACGTGAACTACCTCGTGACCACAAGGGAACTGGCCGAGGAACTGCGAGTCAACTACCTGCTGCCACGCAATATCAATCAAGTGCTCACACCATCGAAAAAAGGTGACAAGCTCGTACCGCTTTTCGACGTGTCCGGCAAGTGCCCATCCTACAGGTGCCGCGCCGCAAGCGAAATGCTGTACGCGATGATCGAAGCGAACGGAAAGAGAACGAATTGAGCATCGCGGATGATGAAGCTGAGAAGGCGTATCCGACCCGCTACTGGGAAGGAACGCACCTCAAGGAACAGTTTTGCTGCGATACGGACGATTTGCAGGAAGCTTACCTGCGTGGCCGCAACGCACCACCCACGAATGCGGAGATCGAGGCCGTGTGACCTACCCCTACTGCGGGTACAAGCTGGCCGCGCGCAAGCCGACGACGGGCATGGACCCGCTGTATGGCATGACCGACAGCGAATTCTACCAGCGATTCGGGAGCATTGGACATCATAGCCCAGCAGCAACAAGGAAACCGCCACGCCAGACCAACGAGCCTGCCAGATGGCGAAACAACTCAACAAGGAGAAATCATGAGACACGATAAACCGGAAACCATGTGCAGTTTGGAATGGTTGGCACACGAACGCCGCAAAGCATGGCAGGAAGGCTACACAGCCGGATGGAAAGACCAAGAATGCGACTTTCCGAAATATACCACCGACAACCCGTACAAGGAGACCATCGAATGAAACACAACCCGTTTGGAATCCTGTTCGCGGTCACGTTGACGGTCTGCCTGTGCGTCGCCCCTATCATCATATTCGCCATCAGTTAAGGAGTAATCATGAAATTCACGAAACGTGCCTACGTCAAGGTTTGGCAGAACTGCCCAGAAGATGAACGCGAAGACACCACCATAACCCTCTATGACTACGAGGACGCGAACGAGCTCAACAGTATCCCGGTCGCCCTGCTCTATCTGCTGGAACGTTATGCGTTCGTCAACAGTATGGACGAATTCGACATCCTCGAACGCTGTCTCACCGCTGAATCATTCGACCTCATAGGCTTCGTGAAAATCTACCGGGACATGCTCAGCAAAACCGGAGACTTCTGGACGCCAATGAAGTTCATCGCCGCCAGCCCGAAACCAGTGGACGGCATCCCACCCGTCTCATACTGCCCACGCTGCGGAGCGTTGATCTGGCCGGACACCACACAACGCTACATCAACGGACAAGCAGAAAACGACGCAGAATACTACAAGCGAATTCTCGAAATCTACAAGAACAACCCAGACCCGCTCTTCTGCCACAACTGCGGGCAACGATTCAAATACGTCGGCCAAGACCAACTAGTCTACAAGCATCAAAGCAACCGTGCTGACATCCTGCGCACGCTCAAACTCAAGGCGGAAACGCAACCAACGTTCGATCTGGCGGAGATCAACCAATGACCGGCGAACCATCCTCATTCAGCCTGTTCATTCCCGGCATACCCGCGAGTAAAGGCTCCTACCGTCCAATCACCGGTAGGAGCCGCACCACCGGCAAACCCGTCACTCGTCTCATACCAATGGACAAGAAAGAACGCCCGTGGCGCGACCATGTACGCGACACCATCCTCAGCCACCGGGCTCCCACCATCCCCCACGACTCATACGTGACGGTAGAAACAACATTCTACCTTCCACGCCCCAAAACCATTCCACCCCACAAACGCAAACACCCCACCGTCAAACCAGACATAGACAAACTCCAACGCGCCCTATACGACGCCATAACAGAAACCCACATCTGGCACGACGACTGTCAAATAACCGACGTAATCAGCCACAAACGATACGCCGACAACACCACCACCGGCGTATCCCTCACAATCACATGGGAACCAAACCAATGAAAAAACCAAACGAATTCGACTACTTCCGCAACACCACACCCGGCTACAAGCTAGGCCGTATCCTCGGCATACTACTCATCACCCTAGCCGTACTCCTCATCACCACCGGCACCATAGCCCTACTCAAACTCCTCATAACCTACATCCTCGCGTAAGGAACCATCAGCCAATCAACCAACACCAACAACAAACTAAACCCAAGAAAGCGTAAAATAACCTCTTATGAGCAACGTAACCCGAGACGCACACGGCAGAATCACCGGAGGCGTCAACAATCCAACCGGTAAAGGCGGCTTCCAAGAACGCCCACAAGACCGCAGCCGTAAATGGACAAAACGCGGCAGCGTGAAATACAACCTCCAACAATTCCTTGAACTCACGAACGAGGAACTCGCGGAATGGGTGCAGCGTATGGACGAACTGACCCAAGCCGAACAGATCGCCCTACGTCGTGTCCTTGAATCGAAGAAGGACGGTGAGAAATCATTCCGAGCCTATCAGGACATTGCCAACCGTACCGAGGGCATGCCCCGCCAGCAGGTTGACCAGACGGTTCAGATGTACGAGCCGCCAACAATCAACGTCACGGTGAAGTGAACAAACCCGAGCCTACTATTCTCAATAAGGCTCGGGTTTCCTCGGGTGAAGACCAGACTATTGAGAATCGCGCGCACATTATGGAACAAAACGGAACATTCAACCTCGTAATCCCCAAAGCATACGAAGACCTATTGTTCTTCCTCCATGACCGTGACAATCCGCCATACCGCTACTACGACTACAGCGGAGGCCGTTCGAGCGCGAAAAGCACCAGCGTAGCCCTAGCCCTAGCACTCGAAGCCAGCATGTACCCCACCCGCATCCTATGCACCCGTGAATTCCAGAACAGCATTCAGGAAAGCGTCAAACAGCTCCTAGCGGACATCATCAGCCGCTATCAGCTTCCCGGCTTCACCATCACCCGCGAACAGATAACCCACGTGAACGGCAGTGTGTTCTGGTTCAAAGGATTGCACGAAGACCCGGAAAGCACGTTGAAAGGCATCGAAGGCGTAGACCGATGCTGGATAGAAGAAGCGCAGTTCATCACCGACCACAGCCTAGACGTGTTACTGCCGACCATCCGAAAGAACGGCAGCACCATCATCTTCACCCGTAACCCACTGACCCCGGAAGATTCGATAACCACACGTTTCGTCACCCACCCCAGCAAGCTCACCCAACAGCGCACCACCCACCATCACACCACATGGCGAGACGCCGAACAGGCCGGAATACTCCCGGAAGAAATACTGCGACAAGTCGAGGAATCACGAAACAACCCAGACTTCGCCCACATCTGGGAGGGAATGCCATACGAGAAAACCATCAACCAGATCATAAGCTGGCAGCAACTCACGGCAGCGACCGAACGCCAACCGCAAACAGACGGCGGCGTAAGCTTCGGCGTTGACGTGGCCCGATACGGAGCCGACCGAACCGCCGTAGCCATCGTAAAGGGACGCCACCTAGTAGACCTCGTGAGCTGGAGCAAGACCAGTCTTGTCGAAACAGCGGAACGCATAATCACCCTTGCCGGAACACATCATCCAAGCATCATCAACGTGGACGATACCGGCGTAGGCGGAGGCGTAACGGACATTCTCCGCAGCCGAAACCAACCAGTGAACGGCGTCAACTTCGGAGCCAAACCCAAGCACCCCGACCGTTACCCGGCAGTCAGTTCGGAACTATGGTTCGAGTTCGCCGAACAGCTTCCGGAAATCACCATCAACCCGAATCTGGAACACCGAGCCGAACTGTTTCAGGAACTCAGCACCCGCGAATGGATGATCAACAACCGGAACCTACGCGAAGTACAGCGGAAGAAAGATTACAAAACAGAGAACCAGACCGGTAGCCCCGATCTAGCGGATAGCGTCCTTCTCTCCTACTACAAGCCGCTGCAACTCCCCTCTTGGGACGTAGCCGTTTGCTAGGTTTAGGCTCTACACCCGGTAGACTAGACACAGGGTCTTACGACGAATCGAGGAAAACCGTGAGCTTACTCAACAATCTCCGCGACGGGTTTATGAGCGCTTTCGACCGCACCCATGCGCCCAGCATGTCCCCCACACCAATGGGCGGGAACATTTGGCAGCCGATGGGCGGCAACACCATCCCCATGCACGACACATACGATAACGTGTTCCCCTATGTTAACGCCATCGCGCAACGGTTCAGTACGGTAATCCCATACGCCGTGGACTCGGAGAACAGGCGTATCGACCCGGCTCCCGCACCGTTGGCCGCACTCTACGCGCCCAACGACACCTATTCGTGCTTGGAGTTCCTCAAGATCGTTTGCACCATCATCCTCACCCAGTCTCACTTGGATATTCTGATCTGGACATCTAACGGGCCGGGCGGAGACATTACAGCCGACAACATCATCGGATATACGCTACTACCGTCGAACAGCCGCCAATACAATTCCACACGCTCGGACTGGTATCACCGCGTCACGATGGACTTGGGCGACGGCGAACGAGTCTACGAATTCTCCCGAAACGAAACCATCGCCCTCAGCTACAGCCAGCACCCCAACGACCCGACGCGCGGCATCGCCCCAGCCATGACCGTGAAGAAGTGGGCCAACGTTGACGATATGATCGCCGACTATGAGCGTGGCTTCTTCGGCAACAACGCCGTACCCGCTGGAATGCTCGGCATCGTGTCGGAAAACACTGAGGACTTCCAGCGTAACCGCGACCGGTTGGAAAGCACGTTCCGAGGTGCAGGCAACAACAACGGAATCGTGTACAACATGATTCCGGTTGACCCCATGACCCATAAGCCCAGCACCACCAGCAAACTCGTGTGGGTACCGTTCCAGAACGCCAACGATACGCTGGACTTGCAGACCGTGAACGACGTGGTGAACAACCGGTTGTCTAACGCTTTGGCTGTCCCGGACATTATTCGCGGCATCGATAACGGGCAGACCTACGCCAACGCCGAACAGGCGGAACGCGCGTTCATTGAAAACACGTTGAAGCCGTTGTGTATGACGGTGTGGGATAAATGGCAGTTCGAGCTTGACCGTATCACCGGAGGACTCGGCTACGGCATCACGTTCGATCTCAACCTGCCGTCCCAAACCGACGTGGAAAAGGTACAGGCCGACACTCAGAAGGTACGTATCGACTCGCTGACCCAGCTTCTGAACATGGGGGCCAGTCTGGAATCTGCCGTGGAAGCGCTCGGACTCCCCGACTCGTACAAGCGTCTTGACCTGCACCAGCAGGCTCCGACACTGACTATCCCAATAGCCGCAAAACAGTATAGTCGTAATATCAAAACGCAGGAGACGGCAACCGAAACCCGTATCCTCCCGTCGACGCGACGCTACGTGAATAGAGTAATCCGAATGGCCCGCCGCTCCCAGAACGGACTACGCGACGATCTGGAAGCCATCGGCGACCAGTGGATAAACGACGTGGAATACGATCTGATGGCCAATCTCGCAGCTTACGCCCGTCGTACCGGCTACGAGCTGGAACAGGTCATTACCATGTGGGCGGAAGTCCACCCCGAAAGCTCCATTGCCGTGGATATCGAGGGATACACCGCAGATGATTGGCGGCAACTCTACTTCTGGACTGAACTACCCGACACTGTGCGTGAAGCCTATGTGGAACACTTGCGTAGTGTCGCCAAGTCCACCAGCAAGACCATCACAAACAACGTCTTAGAGTTGCTGAACCGGGCCGACGTGGAACAGTGGGATGCAAACCGATTGCGTGACGAGCTCGAACGCATGGGCAACGATCACGCCGAACTGATTGCCCGCTGCGAAACCGTGCAATCACAACGGCTCGGCAGCTTGTACAGCGCCCGCAACCTCAGCGAAACACTCGGCGTCCGACTAGCTAAGGTGTGGCGTACAAGCGGCGACGAAAAAGTGTGCGAATTCTGCAACCACATGGAAGGCAAACGAATCGCACTCGATGACACGTACATGGCGGAGAACGCCAGCGTCGAAATCGGCGAGCGCACCTACGTGAACAATTTCGAGAGTATGCAGACACCGAACGGACACCCCAACTGCCGGTGCTATGAGGATTACGAGGTGGTGGAATCATGACGTATGACATCCATTGCAAACGTTGCGGACGATATCTAGGCTCCTGCGCCCGCGACACGATGGTCACATTGAAGTGTCCGAACTGCAAAGGTTTGGACACGTACCGCATCGTGCTACTATGGAGTACAGAACATTAAGCCCATTAAGGACGTTCGACCGCACCACTACCTATTGAAAGGGCCAAGATGAAGACTCGTAAGAGCTTCGCCAACAGCGGTGCCCCAGAAACCAATGGTCGTACCCTCACATTCCTCGCCAACAGCGGCAAAGTGATGTGCGACGGACTCACCGTAGACCTTAAGACACTCAAAGCGCCGTTAATCGACGGCAGCCTAAAACTGGTGTCCGACCTCACCGAGTCCGACAAACTATCCCTTCCCCTGTTAATCGACCACATGCCCAGCATCGAATGCCAAGCGGGTGCAATCACCCGACTCTGGATGACCGACGCCGGACTGATGGCCGAAGCGAAACTCAGCGAGGTAGATCAGGGCGAACGTATCCGCCAGCTTGCAGCCGACGGATGTTTGACCAACAGTTTCAGCATCACCGTTGAATTCAACCAGCGTCCCGGCAAGGACGGTATCATCCACGATGGCGAACTACTGGAAATCAGCGTCGTATATCGTGGTGCCGACCCAAGGGCCGCTTTCACCGCAATCAACAGACGCAACAACAAGAATGGAGACACCATGAACCCGGAACTCCTGAAGAAGCTGGCGCGTACCATCGCCCAGTTCAAGCTCACCCCGGACGAGGCGGAACAGCTCACCGCGTCTATCGGTGACATCATGCAGGGCGCTCTCGATGACATCACCGAAGCCATCGGCGAACAGTCCGAATCTAACAATGAGGAAAACACCCCGGCACCGGAGGAACCCGTGCAGACTTCCAACGCCCGTAAGACCATCATCATTAACAAGGCCAACCACGCCGCCCACCAGTCTGGTACCGTGCACTTCTCCCACGACCGTAAGACATGGCTCGATTCCAATGACGCCATGATCGCGTTCGAGCGCGCCCTGATCGACACCGATAACAAGGGCGTTGAAGCGTTCCACCGTGAGTGGGCCGACACCGTGAACCGTAACATGTCGGACACCGCGTCGTTCGGCGTTGACACTACCAATGTGAACAAGTTCATCCCGACCGAGGCCATCACCACTATTTCGGACGCGCTGAACAATCGCGGTTCCGGCCTGTGGAACCTGCTGCGTAAAACCGGCATGGATCGCCTCACCATCGGCGGCAATATCACTGGTCTGACCGATCAGACCCGCGCCCACGGCTACCCTGTGAGCTCCTACGGCACGGAGAAGAAGAAACAGACGCTTTCGTTCGTGAAGCGTGAGCTTCAGGCCGACTACACCTACAAGTACATCACCCTGAACAAGGGCGATATCCGCCGCACCCAGCGTCCGGGCGCTCTGCTCCGCTACGTGCTCCAGGAACTCCCGAACTACATCGTCCAGACCGCCGAACGTCAGATTACGCTCGGCGGCTACACGGATATGGCGCACTTCCGTAGCGTTGTCACCGACGCGGGAGACAATACGTCCGAGTGGAAGGGCAAACGTTTCGCGCTCTCCTACACCATGACGGACGCGGCCCCGCTGATGGACTTCGTGCGCGCCTCCCACATGGTTCGCGCTCAGGGCAACAAAGTACTCCTGTGCAACGCCGACACTGTAGCCGACCTGCTGATGTCCGCGAACGCGAACGGCAACACGTACATCGCTCTCGGCGGTGACGATACTCTGGCCCGCGCCCTCGGCGTAAACCAGATCATCACCCCTGAATGGTGGACTGACACGGACGACACCACCACAATGGGTGTCATCATGGCCGCATCCCACTACGCGGTGGTTGGCGATACGTCCATCGAAGCGTTCACCAACTTCGCGCTGTCCACGAACACCAACGAGTATCTTCAGGAGATTTACGCTGGTGGCGGTCTGGACGCGGAGAAGTCCGCCGTGGTCATCAAGCCGAAGAGTGAATGAGGTGATCTGCCATGACGATTAAACAAGTTCGATTCGTTAAGGCGGGCTCTCGTAACCCGGTTCAGGACATCGCCGAACTAGCGGTGTTTGACGCTTCGGGTAATCCCGTTGACCCTCCGACCTCCCTTGTCGATGGCAGCGTGACGACCGAGAAGCTGGCTGACAATGCTGTCACTTCCGCTAAGATTCAGGATGGCAGTATTACCGGCTCTAACCTTGCCAACAGTACCGTAACCGCAGCCAAGATCGTGAGCGGCGTTCTGCCGACCAACGCGACCAAGGAAAAGGCCGGTCTGGTCAAACAGGCCGCGTACGTTAACAACCCAACTGACGAAACTCCGACTAAAGCCGAGTTTATCGCGCTCCGTGACGCCTTGGTCGCAGCCGGGCAGATGGCGTCCGCCTGACACGCTACCCTAAACAGTAGCGGGACTGCACCGCAAAGGCCCTATCTCCTACAATGGGAGGTAGGGCCTAACTCATTTTCGGAAGGAGCAATAATGGACATCGACGCAAGCGTAATCGATCAAGTGGGAGAGACGATCTACGCGCGATGGAAGGACGCCGCGCTCGCAGACCTCGCCAACATCATATGCCAAAAAGACCTATTCCCGATTACGGATGATTACGTGGGAATTGTCGTAGGAGATGGCCGTCACATAGCGTTACTGGCATGGTATTCGGAAGTAACCAACGTGCAGACCACCGACGGCGTGACTCTCGCTTTTCATGTGAGCTACGATATGGGCGACGGGTGGACTCCCGAAACCAAATACGCCAACTGTCTGACAATCGCGCAACGTCTTAATGTCGGCACGGCAGTCACCGTGACCGGAACGCACGGGTTCGCCAAGCTCCCCGCCCCATTATCTTCAGTATTGGCGGCTGTCATCGAGGCAGACCAGAACGTTCTTGAACAGACCGACCGCATCACGTCCAAGAGCATCGAGGATGTGAGCGTAAACTACGCAACGATCAACGAGACGGCTATGGAACGTGCGTTGACCCCGTATCGTTCGCTTGTCAGCCAGTGGAGTCTATGCAGGAACGGCGGAGACAGCGGCGGTATTCTCTCCATGCCGCGCAAGCACTGCAATCTGCCGTGGTGGCTTAACCCGCAGGATTACGTGGGAGGTGACTATGCTTATGGCAACGCTCTGTGACCCGTTCCGACTGTTCCCTAACCAAGTCCAGACGGCTACGCTTTGGCGGTACACGGCTCCCGGTCTGCCTAACGAACAATTGGCCGACGTGCAGGTGATTGTGAAGCATTCCACCCAGTCCGACCAGCCGGCCGGATACGGGTCTCGTATCAGCAGCCGACGCTTCCACATCAAAACAGACACACTACCCCAGAATCTGCGGGAGAACATGGAACTATGGCCCGATCTGATGTTGGAACTTTCCGATGGCAGAGTGTACCAAGTCACGCAGGCCAGTCGCGGCGATGACATGGACATGGGGGAAACCCGGTTCATCACCGTGTACGGGAATCCGTATGGCAGGGACAGCATATGAGTTACCGATTACAGTTGTCCGCCGATTGGGCGCGTAAGCTCTCCACCCAACAGTTAAACAAGGGCGGCGTGAAGATGATGACGGATATCCTCAAGATGGCCCGTCAGAACGCTCCCGTCTTGACTGGAGCGCTGCGTAACAGCGGCCGTTTCCAACAGCTCTCCACCGTCAAGTGGCGTATCACGTTCGGCAACAGTCGCGTCCCATACGCGCGCATCCGCGAATACTCTAACCGGCTGCACCCGAACACGGTACGCTACCTCCAGCGAGCGCGGAACACCGCCGCTAGCCGTGTGAAATCGTACTTCGATCTAGGATAGGAGCGACATCATGATTGATCTGGCCATGTGCATGACCCTACAGAACGAGGGTTTCGGCACTTACGGGAAGACTTTGTTCTTCGGTACTAGTCCAGTATTGGACACGGGCAGCGTCACGAACGTCGAGGGCATCTGGGTCAACGCGAACACCGTGGACATCAACGGCGACCTATACACCGACCAGCTCACTATCAGTAGCCGCTACTTCGACGTGATCGAACAAGGCCGTCTGATGCTCCGACTCCTGCACTTCATCAACAATCGTCTGCATAAGTATTGCCGACTGACATGCAACCCCATCGCTGATATTGACTTTGTATCAATCCGTGTGCATCCGGCGACCGCCATAGACATGGACGCCATCGACGGGGAAGGCCGCTGGGTGAAAAGCATCCGATTCAACGTTGACTACAAGCTCTCCACCGAAACGGTAGAATAGGAACCGTCCATTAGTCGCGCGCGTGCAGTCCCGCCCGACGAAAGGACAATAAAATGGCTTCTTATCCCCTTATCGGCAAGAAGACGGTCTACATTGATGATCTTGCGATCAGCCCCGACTTCGTGCAGGATGAAGTGGGCACTATCACCCTGACTCCCGGCACTACCGAGGTTTCTTCGCAGTCCGGCACTATCAACGTGCCGAACGGCTCGTATGAGGAAATGAGTTTCGAGCTGAACATTATCTGTCCGAGCGTCCGCTTCCTCGGCATGTTGTTCCCCGAACTGTATCACAACGCGAAATTCAAGCGTGTTATCTCCGGTTCGCTGTCCGAGACGGGTCAAGTTCGGTTCGGCGGCAACGAATGCGTATCGAACACCCCGAGGGACATCATCATTCATAACGTGTGCGATGGTCATTCGTCTGCGCAGGACTTCCGTATCCCGCAGGCGCTAATCAGCGCTGGCGGCGAGTTCACCGTGAGCCTGTCCGACCCGTTCGTGGTCACGTTGTCCGGTTCGATGACTTCCGGTGCGAACGGTGCCGTGATCATGGGTGAGCTTGATCTGGATAACCCGTCGTATTATGACGAGGATTCCGGCACTATCAAGACGGAGACCGTTGAGGTCACAGCGCTTACCGCGTCTCCGGCGAACATTTCCGGCAAAGTCGGGGATCATGTGATGGTGAATGTGGTGGCTTCCCCGAATGGTGCGACTGGTACTATCACCGCCACGGTAGCCGAAACTGCTAAGGCTTCCGCTACGGACAACGGTGACGGTACTTGGGATATTCAGTTGAAGCAGGCCGGTACGGGTACCGTCACGTTCAAGACTGGCAGTGTGCAGACCGTGGTTAACTTCAATATCAAGTAAGTGAGCATAAGTAACGCCCGCCATCAGAATTGTGGTGGCGGGCGCAGTTGAGAGAGAATGTTCCTAGAGGGGGAACAGTCACATGATATCACATGATTGGAGCAATAATGACCACACCGGTTTTGAGCATCGACACCCGCGAATCGTTCCGCACCCTCACCGTGAAAATCGACGGTACGGTGTACACCATGCGTCCTCTTGGCTCTAAGGACATGCTCACGATCTTAGATAATGCTGAGACAATCGACAAGCTGAGCGCTGGCGTGGCGAACCGTGAGACTTTGGAAACCGCCGAAAAGATTATTTTCCCGCTAGTTGAATCGCTTATGAGTCCAGCTGATAAATTCTCCGAGTGGGCTGAACAGACCCGTAAGCGTAGCGACCTTGCCTATCAGCGTGCCATGACCGCGTTGTGCGGGCTTATGGCGAAGAACATCACGGTTGACATCAAGGGCGAATAAATGAGGTCGTGGGATAGCCTGCTTACTCCCGCCGAGCGGGAGGCGATGAAGAGTTACAAGCAGAAGGAGGCGGCTCGCAAGCCGCTTCCGAGCGTTCATATCCTCGCCGAATTGGGTGACTTGTATGGGTGGCAGGCTATCCGCGACGTGTTGGAAAACAAGGTTGATTCCTCTCTGATGATGAACCTGCTTAGGGAGGGACGTCGTATCCGAAGGCGTCGACTGGCGGAACAATATCTCATGACGTTCGATTGCATCGCCGCCGCGTTCAGCAAGCATGGCGACCGCAGGATTAACACGATTATCGAAAAACTCGGGAAGGACGTGTGATGGCAGACTCGACACTAACCCTAGACGCCGAGATCAACACCGGCGATTGGAACGCTGGCGTCAAGGATATTCAATCGGGTAGCCGTCAAATCGAAGAGTCGGCACGGCAGGCCGATGAAGCGTTGGGTGACGTTGACAAGTCGGCTGGCAAGTCTTCCAGCGGTTTCGGAAAGTTCGGTGCCGTCGCCGGTGCCGTTGGCGGTCTCGTCTCTTCGGGTATCGGCATGGCTGTGGACGCAATCGGTGATCTTACCGGAGACATTATCGAAGCCTCCGACTCTGCGGACAAGTTCAAAAGCACGCTGAACTTCGCCGGACTGGATACGGGTACGATTGACGCGCTCACTGCCAGCACTCAGACTTACGCCGACCAGACCGTTTACAGCATCAGTGATATTCGCAACGTGACCGCTCAGCTTGCCGCGAACGGCGTACAAGGCTTCGACAAACTAGCCGAAGCGGCAGGTAATTTGAACGCTGTCGCCGGTGGTAACGCGGAAACTTTCAGCTCGGTTGGTATGGTGCTTACGCAGACCGCTGGCGCAGGCAAGCTCACAACCGAGAACTGGAACCAGTTAGCCGACGCCATCCCCGGTGCATCCGGCAAACTTCAGGAAGCGATGCTGAAGAACGGGGCTTACACCGGTAACTTCCGCGACGCTATGGCGGATGGTGAGATCAGCGCGGAGGAATTCAATCAAGCCATTATGGACTTGGGTATGACGGACGCCGCGAAAGAAGCCGCTACCAGCACCAGCACTATCGAAGGTGCGATGGGTAATCTGGAAGCGTCCGTGGTTGGCGTGGGTACGACGATTCTTGACCAGTTCAAAGGCCCGTTGACCTCCGGTATCAGCATGTTGGCGCAAGGCATCAGTGGTCTTAGCGGCGTATTTACGGGACTGGTGCAGACTATCGGCCCGATTCTCTCACAGATCGGCACAACGTTCCAGACCGCTTTCCAGCCGGTGGTGGGAATAGTGCAATCGCAGTTACTCCCGGCGCTCCAACCGCTTATGAGTTCCTTACAGAATCTCGGCAACGCGGTCATGCCAGTCATCATGGCCGCAATTCAAACAGTCGCCCCAATATTGGCAACCGTGGTGAGCAACGTCATCCAGACCATGAGCGTTATCGCTACTACTGTAACGCCGGTGATCACTAACATCGCTGCGTTGATTCAGGCGGTGCTTCCGGTGATTCAGTCAGTGTTTCAATCGTGGGGTTCCGCGATTCAGGGTGTCATTAACGCGGTTTTTCCATTTATCCAAACGGTTGTCACATCCGTTATGAACGTTATCAACGCGATAATCACCACAGTATTGGCCGCGATTAACGGTGACTGGTCTGGAGTCTGGGAAGGTATCCAGAATATCGTTTCTAGTGTTTGGGACGGTATCAAAAGTATCGTTTCTGGTGCCATCAATGCAGTGTCGGGCGTCATCTCAAGCGTCCTGAACGGTATCAGCGGTATTTTCAGCAGTGTGTGGAACGGTATCAGTGGAGCCGTAAGCAGCGCATGGAGTGGCATTACCAGTGCTGTCAGCAGTGGCGTTAGCTCGATGATGAGCTTCATCACCAGTATCCCGAGCCGTATCATGGGCGTGTTCAGCGGAGCCGGATCATGGTTGCTGAGCGCAGGCCAGAACATTATTCAGGGTCTGATTAACGGTATTACGAACTCCATCGGCGGTGCCATCTCAGCAGTCAAGAACGCGGTTAGCGGTATCATCGACGGTGCCAAGAGTATGCTGGGTATTCATTCCCCGTCGAAGGTGTTCGACCGTGAGATAGGTCGGATGATTCCGGCTGGTCTTGGACGTGGCGTATCTGAGAACGAGCGTGCGGCCACTCGTCCGGTGGAAGACATGGTGGACTCTCTTCTGCCGTCGTCCATCGTGACGCCCATGCCAGTCATATCTAATCCGGTGAAGCTGAACGCGAACAGTGGCCCGCGTGTGAGCGCGCCTATTACGGTGAACGCGCTTGACCCGAACGCAGCGGCACAGGAAACCGTGAGGGTGATTAATTTTCATTACGTGTGACATGCCGCGCGGGTAGACTGAGGGTATGGCTATCTTCACTCTTGACCCGCGCGACGTTCGTCTTACCCTGAACGGGTTCCCATTGTACGGAACCGACTCATACGGTTGCGAGTGGCACGTAACGTTCCAGAACGTCTCAGGATTGTTCGACGGCGTTGGCTCGACCTTGCAAACCAAAGACAAGGCATGGTCGGACGGTTGGTTTAGCAATATTCCCGTGGCTCAGGGTCGCTCGATCAGTATTGAGGGGCATATTATCGGCAAATGCACGGAAAACTGTATCAACGCTTGGGATTCGTTCAAACGGTCGTTTAATATCACCAGTCAGTCGCTTGTCGTGGAGTTGGGGAATATCAGCCGTAAAGTGCAGGTCATGCAATCATCTTCCGCACCATTGGTGGAATGGGCTGGCGTCAACATTCTCAAATTCAGTATCGGCTTGACCTCTTTGGACTCGTATCTGTACGATACGCAGTCAGTGAACGGGAATACTGGTCTGCCAAACAGTCAAGGCGGTATGACATTCCCCTATCATTTCGAGGACATCAACACGCGCAATGGGTCAACGTGGGTGTGGGCTGAAACAACCGTGTCCGGTAGCGTGCGCCTCACTAACACGGGTAGCGCTCCGAGCCCGGTGACTATTCGTATCGATGGGCCTGTGGTCAACCCGCAGGTTGAGCATAGGCCGAGCGGACACATCATGGCGTTCGACATCACGTTGGGCGAAGGCCATTACATTCTTATCAACGGTGCCACCCATGAGATTTTTATCGATTCCACTGACCCGGCACGTGGCAGTGTGACACGACGCGAATGGAGTTACGCGGAGGTCGGTGAGAATATCTGGATGTTTAGCGCCGAGGAACTATCGAGTAACGCGCGTATGACGGTATCGTTCAACCCGGCTTACATTTAAGGAGGCGTCTGAATGCCTTTTATCTCTAACCGATTGCCGCAGTCGAACGGCCTCTACTCTGACACGGCGCGTGTATTGTGGCAGCGTTCCGGCTTGCAGTTCGTTGCCGTCACATTGGATGACGGCACTGTGATAGCCGAACTCCCCGACCTCCAACTAACCCATGTGACGTATCGTTTCGAGGAAACGACCAGTGAAACGGCTACGCTCCCGTGGCGCAACGCTCCCCGCAATTGGGATGAAGCCACCACACCATATCAGTCCGCCATACTACTGGTGCGTGAATCTACCGTGTTGTGGGGCGGTATCGTGGTCAAACGAGAGCGGGTAATGCGCGGTGACGGTTTGACGTTGACATTGGCAACCGTTGAACACTATCTCGATAACGTGTATGTGCAGGATCACACGTACACGAATCGTGACCAGTGCGAGATGGTTGAAGACCTCGTAACCAGTACGCTTGAAAACCATCGTTTCAATCTCGTGGTCGAAGCGTCCCCGAGTAGCATTAAACGTGACCGCACGTATGAGGCTGAAAGCGACAAGACCCTGTTAAGCGTATTGCAGGAGCTTGCCAACGTGTTGAACGGTCCTGAATGGTGTACATCATGGCGGGCCATCAATGACGGTCATTATGAGCCGGTCATGACGGTAGCTGACCGTATCGGTTCCACCACGCCAAGCACAACATTCGATGAAAGCGTTATGACCACTTTCACCCTATTGGAGGATTACACAAACGGGTACGGTGCTAACGCGGTCGTGGCAGTGAGTACGGCTGACGCGGGCGACCGTCCCCAGTCCGATTGGATGATCGCAGACCAGCCACACCGGCCTCGACTCGAATATGTGTTCCAACCGTCTACAAGTATCAAGAACAAGAGCACGCTGAACGAACATGCCAAGTCCTCGTTGTTGCAGATGCAGAACGGTACCCAGACCATCACAATGGGCTTGAGTCTGCTATCCGCTCCAATGGTGTATGAGGAGTGGAAACCGGGCGACCTTATATCGTGGACGGTGGAGAAAGACGCCGAGCATTTCCCCAACCATAATCACGGTACCGCCCGTATCATCGGGTATGAGATTGATTTCAGTCAGTCGTGGACTATCACGCCTACATTGCAACAGGAGAATGATAATGCCGAGCAAATTCAAGTTCAGTCTCGATAGCGCGGACGCTACGGCACGCCAGTTCTCGGACATCAAACGACAGTTGCAGGAGCTGCCGCCGAGCATCGTCAACAGCGTTAAACCTATGGTCGATCAGATCACGGCCATGTATGAGGAAGTGCAGACGCTAACGAACAATCTTGACCAGCGGGTGCAGGAAAGCATCACCCGCAACAGTTACACCCGTTCCGAGATTGACGCTAAAACACAGGAATGGAACTGGGGGGTATTGACCCCGAACCGTGGAGGAACTGGTACCGGCAACGCCTACAACAACTTGTTTACGTCCGGCCAATGGCGGGCCGCGTGGATATTGTCCAACGGCACTATGGGAACGGCTCAGTCGATTCGTGCGGTGAAAACCGATATCGTGGACGCGGACGACTACATTCCTGTTGACGCGCTCCGCAAGGTGAAATGGTGCGTCTATCTGATGAAGGATGACAAGAACCAGCATCTTGATGACGCTCAGCCGTTGGTCGGTATGATTGCCGACGATTTGGACGAAAACGGTTTAGGTTTCTTCTGCGAATACGATGAAGACGGCACGCTGGTAGGCATCAACTATCCCATGCTTGGTGTGGCGGCGCTTCGCCTCGCTCAGCAGGTGGCGGATGATTTGGACGCGCTCAAAGCTAAGGTGGAAGCGCTATCCACCAACGAAGATAAAATAGGTGTAGACGATTCGGAGGATTGATTATGGCTATTATCATGCACCCGCTTACCGCGTTGAACGGTTCCCCGGAGTATACGGCGGACGATTACAGGCACGCCATTAATCCTCTATTGGTACCGTCCGATGGTACCGTGTTCAACGGTTTGTCTGGCATTCGTTACGGTTCCCCGGTTCCTCTGGTCACGGTGAGCGGTCTGACTGTTACGGTCAACCCTCATTGCGGTACCATCAGCCCGTGGGATGGTTTGGGCGCGTACACCTACGCCATAACCACCTATACGGAAGTGCAGTTGGCGGACTCCACCAACAGTTACAAGATCGCGGTGACTGTTGAAGACCCGTCTCAGTCGCATGGTACGACTCCACGCGGCAAACTCGAAGTGTTCACCGCTGGCACTCCTGACTCGAATATCAATGGTCTGGTGATTGCCGAGGTTAACGCCGGTGTCGCGTCGGACGTGGCTCCGATTATTCGTAATAACGCGGTGCTGATGGCGCGTGATCTTGAGCAGCTTAACACTATTACCGCGATGAACGGGCAGGAGGCTGTAACGATTGCCGATAATGCTCATTATGTCATGGAGCTCGGCACATGGAAGCCGGTTTTTGAAACCGTGAGTGAGTCATGGAGTGGCGGAAAGATAACCGTCATCTACGGAGAATCATCGTGCGCGGTTCAAGTGAATTCCGTGAAAATTGGTTCCGGTTCGTGGGATTCGGCTCAATGGGGTAAGACGATTAGGGAGGCGTACCGTCCGAAAACCGAGATGTCGAACCCTCTGATGGTTGCGAACGGTGGAAGCAATACCGGTTTCCTCGTTATCACCGCCCGTGGTGTGGTGAGTGTGAAGAACATGGGTGACAGTGGTTCTTCAGAAGCTCGCAGCGGTAGCGTTTGCTGGCCTGTTCAGAGGCAGTACTGAATATTACTCGATTTGAATCATAGTGGCGTGCCGCCCGTGGCTCGCACCTCGACGTTCTTCGGAATCGGAACGACGAAGCTTCCCAACGGACGGATTACGTCATTGGCTGACATTTGTGGGCCTACCAAGATTGAGCCAGCGTAGTTGCCGTTCAAAGTCAACTCAAAGCCTCGTCCGGTGAAATTCGCGAACTCCGCCTGACCAAGTTGAACGGACTCTGATACGCCGAAAGTCCCAGTTTTTGGCAAATATACGTTGTACGTATTCACGCCGACATTGGAGATAAACGAAGCCAACTTTACGCTGATTAACCGCAGTTTCGGGTGCCAGAAAATACTGCTTCCCCCGCCGTATGCAATCGGAGTGAACGACGATTCGTTTTGGAATTTCAGGTCGAATCTATACCAACGGTCTTCAGGTTCAGCTTCCCACGAGCTGTCGCTTCTGACATAATGAGCATTATCGGCCACGGTCTAAAATAGAGACTATGACTGATATTCTCACTGCAATCATCGGCGTAGGCGGCGTGGCTCTCGGAGGACTCATAACATGGCTAGCCAACCGTAGGTCAGACCTCACCAGCGCATATCAGGCACTAGTCTCAGCGCAAGGGAACATGAAACAGCAGATAGACGCCCAAGACCAGAAAATAAGCGCTTTAATCAAAAACCGTGATACGATGCAGTACACGATTGATCTTGAGACTGGGTATATTCGCGCGTTGGGCCACTGGTTGTCACAATTCTGCGAGATTATCGAACCTGAATTTTTGGAGAATCATCCTAAACCGTCGTTGCCCGATGATCTACGCGACCGTATCGCGTCACTTGAGGAACTGGCCGGAGACAATGACTAGCCGAGCCGGTTCATGTTCCACGTTCCATCGCTTTGTCCATAATGGGCATTATCGGCCCAGTTGATATACTGGAACCATGCGCCGAACCGAACTCATAGCCCTGATACTCCTAGCAATCGTACTGGTCGGCGCTATCGTGCTGGGAGCATACGCTATCATCATCAACGCCGCCAATCTTCTCAAGCTTTTCATCATGGTTTGGTACGCGCTGACCCTCTGAAAAGGAGAAAACAATGACCTATCAGGATATTACGCAGTACAACAGTCCCAACTACACCAGTGGACGCCCCTACGGCATCCACTACATCGTCATCCACTGGTGGGATGACCCGAGCAATCACCCCGCGTTCGAGGCAGTTATCAACACCCTGTGCGACCCGAACCGTGGCGCGTCAGCACACTACATCGCGGAAGCCGGTCGCGTGGCCTGCATCGTTGACCCTGACAACCGAGCTTGGCACGCTGGCGACGGCGTGAACGTCGGCTCGAAGGGCAACGATCAGGGTATCGGCATCGAATGCAACCCACGCCAGTCGGACGGCGATTACGAGACTATTGCCGAACTGATTCGTAACCTCCGCGCCGTATACGGCGACCTGCCGCTTATCCGTCATCGTGACTGCTACGCGACCCAGTGCCCCGGCACCTATGATCTCGACCGACTCGATAAACTGGCGCGTGGCATGAGCGCTACCGCTCCGTCTACTCCAGCGTCTGGCACGTATACGGTACAGTCGGGGGACACGCTGAGCGGTATCGCGGCCCAACACGGGACTTCGTGGCAGACTCTCCAGCAGCTTAACGGCATTGCCGACCCTAATCTGATTTATCCGGGTCAGGTGTTGAAACTGCCGGGCGGCGCACCGGCACCGTCCGTTACAACGTACACTATCCAGCCCGGTGACACATTGAGCGGTATCGCCGCCCAGTACGGTACCAGTGTTTCCAGTCTGGTGGCGTTGAATGGTATCGCTAATCCTGATGTGATCTACGCGGGCCAAACGATTCGCGTCAAGTAGACTATTCGATAGGAGGTTTGTTATGAGCATGCATACTGGTGAACCGGTCAAGGACACCGCGATTACCAACGAGGTGCCTGATGGTAATGATGATTACGTGCCGACGTTCAACGCCGCGACTCGTAAGTGGGCGTATCTGGTTTCCGGTCTGGTCGGTATCGCCGGTGCGGTGCTGAGTTTTGTGAGCGCCGTGCCGGACGTGCCGTCGTGGGTGGCCGTCTTGGGTGGCGCTTGCGCTCTGGTCGGTTCCGGCGTGGCTGGAATGTTCGGCGTCCACTACGCAGGTATCTCCAAGTGATACACTGGTGTTGCTCCTTTCGAGCGATGGTGTGATGACCAATTGAATTAGCCCGACACTGGTCTTGATGACTAATGCCGGGCTGATTCTTTTTTTTAGTTGCTTAAGAGCAATTTTTTGTCTCGGTATTCGCTGAACACTGGAACGTTTTCTGGATGGTCATTGTAGGCGCTGACCAGCCAACCGTTCTCATACGATTCCTTTGGATGAGCGTGGATACGCCCGTGGCATCCCATCGTACCTGACCCGCACACGGTAATCAGGTTGCTGGGTAGGTTCAACCCTTCCCAAGCGTGGGAGCGCATACGTCGGTGGTGCAGGTTGAACGCGGAGGCGCTTAACGTTCTCCTGCAGATGAAGCACCTCCCGTGGTCTCGGTTGAACACCTTCATACGGGTTTCGATGTCAGGATCGGTCTTGCTCGTCGAACACTCCCGTGCAGTGGAAGAACGACAGATTAACCGGAGCGACCAGACGGAACGAGTATTGTTTCGTCTGGTCGAATTTTGCTTCGCGTATGGGCGTGGTTTCTGCTCCATCGATACTGTTCAAGATTTCGTAGACTCGGAGGAACGCTCCGGAGTTTTTAAAGCCGATCTGCCCGAATGTGAGTTCCTGCCCGAGTCCGTGAGTGTCGATGATCTTTTGGACTTCCGGTTTCTTCTGTAGGAGGTTGATGATCGAGGTCAGGTAGTGTACGGTGTCGTTTTCCATTGTTGCTCCTTTGGTGTGATGATTAATCTAATGGTGCAATTTTTTTAGACTATGTTCTAGTCTTTGGTTAGAATGTCGTATCCGAGTTGTTCGGACAATCGTAACCGGTATTGTTTTTGTGGTTTGCGGCGTCCGGTTTCCCACATGGCGACCACGTTTGGACTGGCGACGCCGATTCGTTCGGCTAGTTCCGCCTGCGAGTATCCGTGGCGTAGCCTCCAGTATTTGATGCACTGGCCGATGGTTACCATGTCGCTGATGGTCGCGTAGTCAATGGGGATGTTGCCGACAGACTGTCGGGTGAAGAACTGGCCGGTCTGGCTGTCCTGTTCCACGGTGACTTCTTGACCGTTGATTACGGTTTTGATCTTGTTTTGCTTTCGCATGTTTCACCTCCCTACAATGTGATATATTTATTATATCACATTGTTTGTGTTTCGCCAAACAGTTCACTAATGGCTTCACGCCCGTCATCGGTCAGAGCAAACCGCCAGCAATGACGATGCCGACTGTTCACACCATCCCTATCGACACGGTACACATGACCGGAACGCTCAAGTTCGATCATGCGCGACCTCAAGCCCTGCGGAGTATCGTCATACTTCGCCAAGACCGCCATCCGTTCGATTTCCTCATGGGTAAGCGGTCGTTTCGCCATCCAAAGAATTAACAGCACATGAACCTGTTGCAGGCCGAACATTACGCCACCGTCGTTTCAGCGGAGTGGCGTAGGAACGCGGCAATACTCGCCGCCACAATCCACCCGGCAACCCACTTGACTCCGAACTGTACCCGGTTGATCTTGGCTGACATAGCCCACACCGGGAGCGAAACCCACGGGCTGAGACACCAGCCGCAGTAGGCGAGTTGTCCGAGACTGTCCGCGTAATCCTTGGCCCATGTGGGGAGCGAGCTGGGCAGGTTTTCAGTCTTTACGGTGAGCTTGCGGCGGAGCGCGGAGAACACGTAGCCGGGGCCGGGCGAGAGCTGCACAACGGTGGTCGCGTATCCCGCTGTG
>OGOM01000641.1_pt1 | contig 32757 bp, 24 predicted proteins | sample 1552681 | NCBI WGS metagenome assembly OGOM01 (sample SAMEA2580188, study PRJEB22360) | human gut metagenome | biome: human gut; feature: human-associated habitat; material: faeces | place: Denmark | collected 2008/2010 | reverse complement strand
TGCTCAGGCACTTATAAATAATGTTAAACTATAGTGTTGCGGAATTAAGGTTAAGCAAAAAACTAAATACAAAAGCATTAAAAAACAAGCCAATAAATCAAATATTAAGGTTATATAACAAAATAAATTATCCGACAAACATCAAAAAAAAGTGTTTTTATTTGTCTTGAATTTAAAATTATTGTATATATGCACATAACAAATCTACTTTAACCGGCAGAAATCTACTTGGCCTACTGATAAAAATACCATGAAAACGGCCATGAAAAAATAGAGCAAACATATAATCATATATAGAGAAACACTAACTACTAACAATTAAAAATAAAACATTTATGCATTTACTAACAAGAAGAATCCTATTGGCATCAATGCTGCCTGTAATATGCCTTTCTGCATTTGCGCAAAAGGTAATTACCGGTACGGTGAGAGACGCTAACGGGGAACCAATGATCGGCGTTACAGTCCTTGTCGACGGAAAAGCAGGTGCTATAACTGACATCGACGGTAATTTTAAGATTCCTAATGCAACAGAGTCGACCAACCTTAAAATTACCTACATCGGCTATAAAGACCTGAATGTAAAAGTAGGCAACAGTTCCACACTAAACCTTGTCATGCAAGAAGACAACCAGGCACTTGACGAGCTTGTTGTTGTAGGATACGGAACCATGAAAAAAAGCGACCTCACAGGATCAGTGAGTTCACTAAGCACGGAAGACGTAACAGCCAAAGGAGCCGCAACTGTCATGGAAGGTCTTCAGGGTACCGTTCCTGGTGTCAACATTACAAAGAACTCAAGCCGTGCCGGCGGAGACTTTGACATTGAGATTCGCGGAAAATCATCTACAAACTCTGACACTAAACCTATTTATGTTGTTGACGGAATAATCTGCGACGACATCAACTTCCTTAACCAGCAAGACATTGAGCGCATCGACGTTCTGAAAGACGCATCGTCAACCGCGATATACGGTTCACGCGCCACAGCCGGTGTGATTATGGTTACAACCAAAGGAAGCCTTAACATCGGCAAGAAAATGAGCAAGCCGACCATCTCATACGACGGCTATTACGGCGTATCAAAAGTTGCACGTATGCCTGAATTCCAGACCGGACAGCAATTCTACAATTACCGCTTCCTGAAGTTCCTTTCTTATGGACAAGGACAGACCAACTTGGCCAACCCGATGTACATCATGGGCAATTTTGATCAAATGGCACTGGTTGACGGAGACGGAAATTCTATCCTAAAACAGATTATTGCAGGAGGACAGACCACTGACTGGGCTGATCTGGCAACACGCAACGGAACACAGCAAAACCATTACGTGGCCATAAGCGGAGCGTCTGAAAGAGTAAACTATCATGTCGGACTCGGCTACAACCAGGAGAAAGGTATATATGTAGGCGACAGCAGAGACCAGTTCAGCTTCAAGGGCAGTCTTGACGCACAGATCAACAAGATTATCAGCGGCGGATTCACCGTAAACATGGCTTATATCAGAAACGAATATGCAAACGATGACGCCATAGAGCTTGCCTACAGGCTCAATCCGTTCTGCCAGCCATATTCAACACAGCCGGACGAAAGAAACGGATATATCTATGATGCCAACGGAAACATTCCGGAGGAAGGATACACCGGCTACTATTACAACCAATACGGACAAATATATAAAAACTACTATCCAGGCAACTCTGTAGCCATGGGTACGGCCTCGTCAACAGGCCACCAGTTCTCAGGACAGTACAACCCGCTCTACCTGATGGACGTATACACACACAAGCGTCAGACATGGCGCATGCTCGGCAATGTATATCTGCAAATCAAGCCGATAAAAGAACTCACGTTCAAGACAACATTCTCGCCAAACTTCACTTATTACCGTGACGGTGTTTTCACCGACTATGTGCTCGACTATGCAGGAGCAACAGTAGTAGGTACAACCGACACCAACGGAAATCCTGTAAACACGGCAAGTCTTGCAACGTCACGCAACATACAATGGACATGGGACAACATCCTTACATTCGACAAAGTGTTTGCAAAGAAACACGCCGTTAACCTCATGGGACTGTTCTCTATGATGGCAAGCGACACCGAAGCCACCAATCAGGCTGCACAAGGTGTGCTCGACGGCTCACTTTGGTACAATCTGTCATCAGGAACCATTGACCTTACCAATACGAACAACTCTTTCAGTGAAAACAGTATGATTTCATACGCTCTTCGCGCCAACTATACCTTCGACGAGAGATATATGCTTACCGCAACTGTGCGTTGGGACGGCTCTTCAAAATTTGAACCAGACCAGCGCTGGGGATGCTTCCCGTCTGTTGCCGTTGCATGGCGCGCGTCACAAGAGAAGTTCCTTCAGAACGTAAAATGGCTCTCTAACTTAAAGGTAAGACTTTCATATGGTGTAACAGGTAACAACACCGGCGTAGGAAACTATGCTACAAGAACAACAGTAGCCGGTCCGGTTTACTATCCCTTCGGAAGCACTTACGTAAACGCTTTCTATCCGAGCAGCATCGTAGACAGATTCCTGACATGGGAAGAGTCTAAGGAAATCAACTTCGGTATCGACTTCGGCTTCCTCAAGAACCGCATCTTCGGTAGCGTGGATCTGTATCAGAAGACCTCAGACGACCTTCTCTACTCTGTAGAGCTTCCGCTCGAAGCCGGAACAGACAGCGACGGCAACCCCATGAAGCTTAACACAAACGTAGGAAGCGTGCAGAACAGAGGTATCGAATTTGCTGTAACCGCAATTCCTGTCATCACAAAAGACTGGCGCTGGGACATCTCTTTAAACTATGCACGCAACATCAACAAGGTGAAAGAAATCAACGGTTCAGGTGCAAACCTGCCTAACGACAACCTTTTCATCGGATGCTCTATCAACAACGTATACGGATATCACTGGGCAGGCATCGTAACCGACCGCGACATGATTGTGCCTAACACAGAAATCGCCGTGGCAAAAGGCCTTACACCAGGCTCAACAATGAAAGAATATGACTATTACAACATTTGCTACGGACTGCAGGAAGGCAACCCGATTATAGAAGATGTCAACGGCGACGGAACTATCGACGACAAAGACAAGAAGGTTTACAGGTCAGATCCGTCATGGACAGGAAGCCTCACAACATCTCTGTCATACAAGAACTGGGACTTGTCTGCATCACTTTACACCAAGCAGAACTATAAGGTGTACTCTGACTTCTATGCACAATATCTCGACTATAAAGACCGTGGATGGATGCACCTGAATGTTGACTATTATATCCCGGCAGGAACACTTATCGACTGCGACGGTATTAATCCCGACGGAACATACATCAACCCGGTATACCAGCAGACCACCCACTATGGTGCATATCCTTTCCCGAACGACGGAAACACTGCAGGTCTTAACGGAACACATGCCTTCAACCGTGACGGTTCACAATGCCAGGCCATCACAGACGCGTCTTTCGTAAAAGTCAAGAACATTACTCTCGGATACACGTTCCCGAAGAAATGGATCAACAAGATCGGCATCAGCCATCTGCGCCTTTATTGCACAGTAACCAACCCGTTCGTATGGACCGACTACAAAGGATTTGATCCGGAATGGGCCGGAGGCGGTGCAGAAAACGATGGTCCTAGCACTGTTACATGGGAATTTGGTGCAAGTCTTAAATTCTAACTTCAATAATCAAGAAAAATGAAAAAAATATCATATATCATAACAATGGCTCTTCTGGCACTGATGTCGGCCACAAGCTGCTCGGACTTCCTTGAAGCAGAAAACAAGACAGCCGGAGGAGACAAAATGGATCCTGAAACATATTTCAGGACAAAAGAAGGACTGGAGTCTTTCAGGGCATATGCCTTCCTATCTTTAAAGAATCTGGCTACGGCATTAAACATCAACGATGACGGCACAGACCTCTACATGCCTTGCCGTGGTCAGGGTGCATCAGTATTCCAGGATTATTCGCTGACCGCCGAGACAGACGAAGTAAAAGACTACTACGTTGCATGTACAGGACTTATAAATAATGCCAACGGTCTTATCAACTACAGCGGAGAAGAATACAAGAGATATCGTGCAGAAGGCCTATTCCTTAGAGCTTACGGATATTATCTCATGACACAGCAGTTTGGAGCTGTGCCCTACTCTGACACCTACATTCAGAGCGCAAGCCGCGACTATCCGCGCACAGACCTCGAAACTATTTACACCAACTGTGAAAACGACCTTCAGGAAGTTATCAACTCAAGCGAAATTCCTGAAATAACACATGACGGCTCTGTAAATAAAAAAGCAGCACAAGCCCTGCTCGCAAAAATATATCTTGCACACGGCTGGGACTGCAACACTACTCTCACTGACGAAAATGCCGGCACATACACCATAACATCAAAAGAAAACTTCGAGAAGGCAGCACAGGCTGCCGAGGCTGCCATCAGCGGCATACCGCTCACACAATCGTTCGAAGACAAATGGCTGCCGTCAAACGAGGACACCAATCCCGAGACATTCTTCGCTGTTCAGTATGACAAGGCAGGATGGCCCGGAGATATAAGCGACGGCGGACACGAACTCGACATCTACTACAGCCACTATTACGGCGACGTAGCTCAGGGACAGAAGTATTCAACCTCTAACAAGGCTCTCAACACACGCTCTCTGGCACTGTGGGAGAAAGGAGACACACGCTGGGACGCTACATTCATGACAACAATGTATCAGTATGACAACAGCGTGGCCGACTGGACTAAATATGGATACTTTGCATACTACAACACAAGTGTTGACAAAAACACATTGCCAATATTTGCATACTATGCTCCAACTTATGTTTCTCAAGCCGAATTTGAGGCATATCTAACAGCGCACAAATCGCAGTTTGTACGCGACCCGAACAAGCATCCGAAGGAGCCTCATGCCAACCTGCTCCACGACGGACAGATATTTGTCTACAAGTTTGACGCAGAAGGCAACTTCCTTACACCGACGATAACCAATCAGAACCTCAATGACAACAACAGAGGAACATCTTTGGAAACAACGCCGTGCGTTAAGAAATGGGACGACCCGACCGCATCTATGGGCGGAAAGACCATCAGCTACCGCGACATCGTAGTCCTCCATGCATCTGAAACATATCTTACTGCTGCCGAGGCCTATTATATGGCAGGAAACGAAACTGCGGCCCTTGAGAAAATCAACGCAGTGCGCGACCGCGCCGGAGCACCTCATCTTAACAGCCTTGCTGACTATGAAGTAAGCGTCATGCTTTCAAACTTCACTCTGCTTGACTTGATTCTGGACGAGCGTGCACGTGAATGTTACGCAGAACAGACCCGCTGGGTTGACCTTCGCCGTACACGTCAGCTGGTTCGCTACAACGTGGCATACAACTATTTCGTTACAAGTGCCGAGGATATGAAAAACATTAAAGGAGAGACAAAATGGTATCGTCCTATCCCGACATCAGAAATTTCAGGCAACGACAGCATGACTGAAGAGGACCAGAATCCCGGCTATTAATAGATTGACTTTAATAACATAAAAAATGAAAGCAATGAAAAAGAAAACATATTTATTCTTAACACTGATAATGGCCTTGATGACTTTCAGCGCATGCAGCGATGACGACGATGAAGCTGTAGGGACACAAAACCCGGAACAGGAAGTTGCAGGAACATATATCGGCACATGGAACCAGAAGCTCACAAACTCATCTGGCGAGCTGCAAGATGAAAACGAAGCAACAGGAACAATAGAATTGTCTGCCAATAGGCAGTGGGTTGCCAATGTAACACTGAAACAGGCCGATCCTGTTGTCAAAGAAGAAATATCAGATGTAGCAAACTGTTCGGGAAACAGCACTTCGGGATATATCCTGACAAATAACAAAAGTGCAAACCTCGGCAATTTCAGCGCCAAGGTAACTAACGGCGAAATTACATTTATATATGTAACGACCATAACCGAAGGCAGAAAGACCTACACTTCGACAAATACGTTTACAGGAACGCTCACTACTGCAGAATAACCAAAAGAAAATGTATGCTGCAAATTCAAGGTTTGCAGCATACATATAACAAATATTTAAAAGAAAACTTTATAATAACTTTATTAATCACTAAAATTAAAACTTATGAAAAAAATTTTATCTTTATCACTTGCCCTTATGGCAGGAATTTGCGCCAGCGCGCAGAACGTTTGTACAATTGACGCCAAAGCATGGCTGACTGAAAAGGGCGCAGCTGACCCTACTGCACTGACAGCCATCGACGCAAACTCTGTTATAGTTGACAACGAAGACGTTACAGTTTCAACAGGTGCTGCTGATCAGTACAAAGCTGTGGATATCGCATTCAACGGTTACAACAAAGTACGCTTTGGTGCAGACAAAGACGTTGACTGCTCTGACTTAGGTCTTCAGGGAAACAGCAACCCTAAAGGAGCCGGCGGTGAGGATCCTGCAAAGAACTTCGTACAGCCGGGAACAGGCGCTTACTATGTAGTAAAGGCTAAGAAGGACGGTTATTTCTATGCTGTTTTAAAGGCTTCTTCAAACAAGGCATACACTGTATTTGAAGAAGGCAAATGCCTCTCTTACACTCTTGCTATGAACATTGCTGATGACGCTGACAAGAACGCAGACCCTATAACAAACGGCGTGCTTACATACACTCTGCCAGCTGACGAGGAAGGCTTCTATGACCAGAGCAACGGTACAATCCTTTGGCCTATTCAGATTTATCACAACAACAATGCTGAAGCTACATCTGCCGGCAATGGTCTTGGCGTAATCATGTTCAAGGTTTATGCAGACTGCAACTATGTATTCAACGCAGTTGGTTCAAAAGCTTCTTTCAAAGGCTTCTGCTACAGCGAGAATCCTGTTGACGTAAGCATCGTTGCAGAAGACGGTTCTACTCTTAAGTTGCTCTCTGGCGGCAGCACTGACATCACAGAGATTAACACCGACAAGAATGACGTTGATGCTCCTGCATACAACATCGCCGGACAGCGTGTTAACAAAAATGCAAAGGGTATCGTTATAATCAATGGCAAAAAATACGTTAATAAATAAAGAGCCAGACTAAAATTCAAAGTTAATAATTTGATTTTATGTATTGAAAGGATGCCAGGACACTGTGAAGTCTCCTGGCATCTGCTTTTATCCCAAATTGCTTTCATTAAGATCCGGTAGGATTATTGTCTTAAATTGAGCGTATAGTCATTTGCTTTTTCAGAGGCATAGCGGTCTATTTTCACAAAAAGCAGACGACAGGACAATAACAGGAAACAACATGACGTATGAAGGCATCAATATTTTTGTAGAATTAAATCATGTACGGAATAATGATTTAATGGGATTTTCTAATAAAGAATTTATTTTTCGGTATACTACTTCATGTCTGAGAACAGCCTGTATCCACTACAAACACAGCAAACCTCAACGCATACCCTCAAGATGTACAATTAGGTGTATATCAAGATATACAAGCAACTGAAGACATATGCAGAAAGCAAGGCCGGAAAGTTATCTTGCGAGGTATCGCAAAAACAATACTACTCAAGATAATCAAGCTGCTTTTTGAGCAACTTCAGTTCGTCGCGCACCTTTATCAGACTCTCCATAACACGCGCATTGCCGTCAACAGCCTGTTTGTTTTCACGCAACATCTTACGCGCAGCCGACAGCTTAAAGCCCCTGACCTTGACAAGATTATACACGGCCTTTACATTCTCAATGTCGGCCTGCGTATACTGGCGCACATTGTTACCGGTTGTTTTCGGCCGCAACATCGGTATCTCCTTTTCCCAAAACCTCAGCATGCTCTCGGGCACGTTGAGCATGGCTGCCACTTCCTTTATCGAGTAATAAAGCTTTAGATTCTTTTCTGTGTTCAATGCCATAATTCGTGGAAATTAAAATATGTAACGTCTGATGTTGCAAATTTATCATTTTTTTTTCATTTTCATGCTGTCAACCGAAAAAATAATACATTTCTTCAAGTTGCAGATAAAGACGCTGCCGACAGGCTCATGCCGTCCTGCGACACAATAATTTGCCGCACAGACAACAGAATTGTATGTTTTACACAATTATTTAATGATTTATGGGATTTATTTTATAATTTTGCTCCCAAATAGGCATTTTGCCTTTATCGTGAAAAGAACAAAAACAAAATATAAAGAAAATGATGACAGCTAACGAAATCCGTGAATCGTTCAAAAAGTTTTTTGAATCGAAAGGACATCAGATTGTTCCGTCGGCACCGATGGTGATTAAAGACGACCCGACACTGATGTTTACTAACGCAGGCATGAACCAATGGAAGGACATCATACTGGGAACACGCGACCCCGAACCAAGACGCAGGGCCGACTCGCAGAAGTGTCTCCGCGTGAGCGGAAAGCACAACGACCTTGAGGAAGTGGGCCACGACACATACCACCACACCATGTTCGAGATGCTCGGCAACTGGAGCTTCGGCGACTACTTTAAAGAAGGCGCCATAGACATGGCATGGGAATATCTCGTTGACGTACTTCACCTCGACCCGGCCGACCTCTACGTAACCGTGTTCGAAGGCTCTCCCGAAGAAAACCTCAGCCGCGACGACGAGGCTGCTGCCTTCTGGGCAAAGCATGTTCCGGCTGACCACATAATCAACGGAAACAAGCACGACAACTTCTGGGAAATGGGCGACACAGGTCCCTGCGGACCTTGTTCAGAGATTCACCTCGACTCTCGTACTCCCGAAGAAAAAGCAAAGACACCGGGCCGCGAACTTGTAAACAAGGATGACCCACAGGTTATCGAGATATGGAACCTCGTGTTCATGCAGTTCAACCGTAAGGCCGACGGCTCTCTTGAAAAGCTGTCAATGAACGTAATAGACACCGGCATGGGCTTCGAGCGCCTTGTGCGTGCCCTGCAAGGCAAGCATTCTAACTACGACACCGACATTTTCCAGCCTATCATCAAGGAGATTTCACGCCTTTCGGGCATGGAATACGGCAAGGAAGAGAAAACCGACGTCGCAATGCGCGTGGTTGCCGATCACCTGCGTGCCGTGGCCTTCTCTATAGCCGACGGCCAGCTGCCGGGCAATGCAAAGGCAGGCTACGTTATACGCCGCATACTGCGCCGCGCCGTAAGATACGCATACACCTTCCTCAACCAGAAAGAGGCATTCATGTTTAAGCTCATGCCTACGCTGATACACGAGATGGGCGAGGCTTATCCCGAACTTACCGCACAGCGCGAACTGATAACCAAGGTGATAAAGGAAGAGGAAGAATCGTTCCTGCGCACGCTGTCTAACGGCATCAACATGCTGTCTGACGCCATGCAGGAGGTTAAGGCCGAAGGCAAGACCGTGCTCGACGGCACAAAGGCATTCCGCCTGTTCGACACCTATGGATTCCCGCTCGACCTCACTGAACTCATCTGCCGCGAAAACGGACTCAGCGTTGACGAGAAACAGTTTGACGAGGAGATGCAGAAGCAGAAGGCAAGAGCGCGCAACGCCGCTGCCGTTGAAAACAGCGACTGGACCGAGCTGAGCCAGGGCGAGCAAAACTTCGTAGGCTACGACTACACTGAATACGAATGCCACATACTGCGCTACCGCAAGGTGACACAGAAGAAGAACACCTTCTATGAGCTCGTGCTCGACAACACACCATTCTACGGCGAGATGGGTGGTCAGGTTGGCGACTGCGGAGTGCTGGTAAGCGAGAACGAAACAGTGAACATCATAGACACCAAGCGCGAGAACGGACAGTCGATACACATCGTTAAGGAGCTGCCAAAGAATCCTGAGGCCGACTTCATGGCATGCGTAGACACCGACAAGCGCGAGGCAAGCGCCGCAAACCACACGGCAACCCACCTGCTCGACTATGCCCTGAAGCAGGTGTTGGGCGACCACGTTGAGCAGAAGGGTTCATTCGTATCACACGACACGCTGCGCTTCGACTTCTCTCACTTCCAGAAGATGACCGACGAGGAGATACGCAAGGTTGAGATGCTTGTCAACGACATGATACGTCAGGACATACCGCTCGACGAACACCGCGACATGCCGCTCGACGAAGCCAAGAAGATGGGCGCCATAGCCCTGTTCGGCGAGAAATACGGCGACAAGGTGCGCGTGGTTAAGTTTGGCCCGAGCATTGAGTTCTGCGGCGGTATCCACGCCCACTCTACAGGCCGCATCGGCATGTTCAAGATAATATCAGAGAGCAGCGTTGCCGCCGGAGTTCGCCGTATAGAGGCCAAGACCGGAAAAGAGTGCGAAATGCTGATGTACGACCTTGAGGACGGAATGAAGGCAATAAAGGCTCTGTTCAACAACACCAAGGATCTGCTCGGCGTGATAGAGAAATATATCGAGGAGCACGACTCAATGAAGAAGAGCATTGAGCAGTTCCAGGCCGAGAGAGTTGAGAGAGTTAAGGAGAAGCTCATATCTCAGGCCCGCATCGTAAACGGAGTGAAGGTCATCGCTTCCACACTGATAATGAAGCAGGACGCAGCCAAAGACCTCGTGTTCAAGATACGTGCAGCCGAACCTGAGCGCATGCTCTGCGTTGTGGGAAGCACCTTTGACGGACGCCCCACCCTCAGCGTCATGATAAGCGAAGACCTCGTGAAGGAACACGGACTCAACGCCGGACAGATGGTGCGCGAAGCTGCCAAGCTGATAAAGGGCGGCGGCGGCGGACAGCCTCACTTCGCAACTGCAGGCGGAAAAGACATCGACGGCCTGTCTGCTGCAGTAGACAAAGTAATAGAGCTGGCTAATCTTTAACAAGACCACAAGCCTGCTTTGCAATGAATACATCCGGCAAAGCCCCAGGGCACAGCTGAAAATAGCTGCTGCAATGCAGGCTAAACCATAAAACGACATATGCCCCGACAGCAAAACATGCTGCCGGGGCATTTTCTTTTTACCGGATAATCACAAAAAATCACCTGATAATCACCCTTGTGTCAGCCTCACTCCAACACCGGCAAAACCGCACTTGCACAATATGATTCTTTGGCGTAACTTTGTATACGTTAAAAAAACAGGCCGGCAGCTTACGGACATGAATGTGCCGGCAGAGAGATAAGTAAGAAAAAGGGAACCACACCACCATTACACATAAAAGGAAATGCAAGATACCAAAAAGACAAACACAGATAAGACAACAATAGGCCTGCTGATAAAGGCCAAGCTAAGAGAAAGAAAACAGTCTGTGGTGTGGCTGGCCGGCCAGTTGGGATGCAGCCGGACCAATGTTTATAAAATATTTGGAAAAAAGTCGATTGACACTGATGAGCTTATGAAAATATCAAGAATACTGAACTTTGACTTCTTTAAACTATATAGCGACAAGCTCAAAAACGGATAAAAAAAGACTTCTTAAACTTTCAGATAAATAAAACCGACACGAGGTGGGCGCTTCTGCTTGATGCAGGGGCGCCCATTGCTTTATTTCAAATCGGTCATTCGGTCTGAATATTTGCTCTATATTAAGCTGATTTTCGTTAGATTTTTTGCAGGAATAGCGCGCTATGCCAAGAATAGCGAACAAAAAGACGCAAACATGAACAATAAAGACAGGCTGAAAACATGAATGCACAAAACTGATAAAGCTATGTGCGGCATGATGACAGATTGGGGTTAATATGGGCAGCACACACGCAAGCCACCAACACGGCAGACAACGCAGCATGGCGTTAGCGCTGGCTGATGCCTGCCCGCGCCCGGTCTAAAGGCTTCATTCTGCCCGTAAGCTCGGCAAAGACGTCTTTGCCTACAATGCGCCCGCGGGGAGTCCTCACAGAAGGAAACGAACTGAAAAAGTCGTCGTCTGACACATACCAGTCATATCTGACAACGCCACGCGCACGGCTCATAGTTCTGTCTATCGCCGGCACATAACGCGGACTAACCACAGAGAGCAGGCATCGCCCGTCGGTCATAGCCACTGCCAAGACCACCCTCATGCGCTTACGCGCCTTGCCGGCAGACCTCTGTACGGCGTCCATCTTTGTAGAAACACTTATGCTCCAGCCGTCTGCGTTTATGGCGCGCATCATCCTGCGGAACACCTCGCCGTGCGGCGACGTGTCCTTTATTCGCCTCGACGTTATGCACAGATGTATCATCTCGTGCAGCAGAACGCTCTTAAAATGGCGCTCGTCGGCATCATAATAGTTGCTCAGGCGTATTGTGTAGTCGGTGTACGACTTTGAAAACATCCTGCGCCTCACCTTGCACGACATACATCCGAGCTGCGTGCGCGAGCGCCCCACGGCAAATGCGGGCACGGGCAGACTGCCGCCGAAATAGCGCACATTAAAGTCGGCAAACCATTCTTTAAGAAGTTCTACGCTTACTTGCATGGATGCAAAGTTAGCACATCTGCGACACAAGAGCAAGCGCAGCGGCAACTTTTTGCATAAGCCCAAATCTGGTATTAGACCGCATATTACTTTATCAATTTTGTGCATTGATGCTGAATCACAATGCCCAAATAGGGTTAAGGTGGATTCAATAAATTCCCACGTTTTATTTTTTCTTTCAATGGGCTTATGACTTTTTTCAGATTTTTGTTTTTATGCGGCTCATTTTGCAAGTTCATTCAGTCGTATAGCCCGCTACACTCCTTTATTCACTTACAAAATCTTCTCGCCTAAAATCAAAAATCTGAAAAAGCGAATTTATAGAACCCACCTTAAGCACGAAAGAATATTCTCTCTCCGACCGACAACAAACAAGCCAGCACACTAACGCCGCAGACATAAAAATAACAGCCATGCCTTGCTCTATAAAAATTGTCAGCAGCATGACAGTTCATACTGCTGACAACAATATCTGTTCTACGCTGATGTCAACCTTACTTGCACCGGCATGCAGCCTTATCTGTCATACTGATACGTTACGGGCACGCTGAACTTTAATCCGGACGACATCTCTACAGTAAGGTCAAACCAGAATGTGCCGTGACCTTCAGGTCGCTTGGTAAACCATAAAACTGTCTTACGCGCGTTAAGCAGCTTGGTGTCGGCATAAGATATGTTTTTAAGGGTGTCTGACACAACTGTTGCCCACGGATCGGCTATATCATTATCGTCAGAAGGACTCCATCTTGCCTCGACAAATTTGCACAAGTTCTCGTTTTCAGGCTTATTCTTTTCTGCATCCACAATAGTATATCCGTTGTGGATAAAGTTGTAATAAGAATGTCCGCAGAACAGCACAATGTCTGCCAGCGACGTACCCTTGGGATGCTGTGCATCATAATCAGACCTACATGTTACGTCTATCTTTTTTATTGAGTCGCTGACAACAGAATCCAAAAAATAAAATCCCGGTACACGATAATAGGCCGTGTCACCAAACTCTCTTGCCACCTCTTCTGCCGCTTCATCATTATACCATTCACCAAGAAGAGAAAATCGTATATATGGATCGGTCTGTATACTGTCGTAAGTGTCGCTCATATAAAAATATCTCAACTGCTTTGCCTTTATATACACTGAGATGTAACTTTTTTCAGAAAACTTCGGAGTTCGTCCGGGATTGATATTATTATCATCATTATCACAACCATAAAAAAGGGCTACTGACACAACTGCACAGAAAAGCAGTTTAATATAATTGAACATTAATCTCTTCAACCCAGTTTCTTTTCGTGTCTTTTCCATAAAAATCCTCCTTCTGATTAAAACCAACAAAACAAACTTATATAATAAAAAATGAATAAATAACCGCTAGTTTTCTCCAAAGATAAGAAAATAATGCTATATATACAACTCAGAAGTCAAAATATTAACAAAAAAAACACACAAATACATATAAATTTGCACTGCAACAAAGCATCTGAACAGATAAATATAACAGCCCAAAAACAAGACTGGCGCGCACATGATTGCACGCACAAAGCCCTTCAGACAAAAGTTTTGCACAGATAACACTCTGCAACACATTCTGGGCTTTACGCTTACACTCGGACTTTTGCTGACGCTCTCATACTGCGATATTCTGAAAATAAAATTATCCGGCCGTAAAAACCGGCAAAAATAGTGTGCAAACATAAGCTGCGACGCATCAGAACATTACAGACAATCTACAGCGTTGTGTGCAACGATTTTGCCTGAAAAACGGGCAAAAACCACTGCTTTTTGGCACCAAAAACGGTCAGTTAAAGATGAAAAAACAGTGCATTAACGCACAAAAAGTGGCATATTAATCAGACAAAAACGTGCCTTTAACGATGTTTTGTAAATATTGTTTACCTGCAAAACCATATTTCTGCCTAAGCGATTTCTATTTCGCATGAAAATCTTGACATAAACACGATGACAAAATGAAAGGCAATTAAGCGTTGCAAGTTTCAAAAATAAAGAGCCATGCAAGACGCATGACAGATAACCGTAGGGACGTACCCGAGGTACGTCCGGATGATAAAGGCACATGATTTATACAAAAAGGCGATGTGGACACACCTGGGGTGTGTCCCTACAGAACATAAAAAAATCCGGCACAGACGCCGTTGCGCCCATGCCGGATGTATATTCAAAAATATTTATAACACAAGACAGACGGCGTATTACTCCACGCTGTCTGATATAGCCTGCATTATCAGTGCCTCAATCTCCTCGCACAGTTCAGGATTGTCTTTCAGCAGAGTCTTGGTTGCGTCGCGTCCCTGAGCCAGCTTGCTTCCCTGATAAGAGAACCATGAACCGCTCTTCTGTATTATGCCATACTCAACGCCGAGGTCAACAAGCTCGCCAACCTTAGAGATTCCGTCGCCGAAGGTAATCTCAAACTCAGCCTTGCGGAACGGAGGAGCCACCTTGTTCTTAACCACCTTGACGCGAACCTGATTGCCGATAACCTTGTCGCCGTCTTTTATGCTCGTAACGCGGCGTATGTCGAGGCGCACGCTGGCATAGAATTTCAGCGCGTTACCGCCGGTTGTTGTCTCGGGGTTGCCGAACATAACGCCTATCTTCTCGCGCAGCTGGTTGATGAAGATGCACGTTGTGTTGGTCTTGCTTATAGTAGACGTAAGCTTTCTGAGCGCCTGACTCATCAGTCGTGCCTGCAGACCAACTCTGTTGTCGCCCATGTCGCCCTCAATCTCGGCTTTCGGAGTAAGCGCAGCCACTGAGTCGACCACCAGAATGTCTATCGCTGAAGAGCGTATAAGCTGGTCGGCTATCTCGAGAGCCTGCTCACCGTTGTCCGGCTGAGATATCAGCAAGTTGTCAACATCCACTCCGAGCTTGGCAGCATAGAAGCGGTCGAAGGCATGCTCGGCGTCGATAAAGGCTGCAATGCCGCCCGCCTTCTGAGCCTCAGCAATGGCGTGAATGGCGAGAGTAGTCTTACCGCTGCTCTCAGGACCATAAATCTCTATTATTCGTCCGCGGGGATATCCGCCCACACCGAGAGCGGCGTTAAGGCCGATGCTTCCGGTGGGAATGACCTCAACCTGCTCGATGTTCTCGTCGCCGAGCTTCATTATCGAGCCTTTGCCGAAGTCTTTTTCTATTTTGGCCATGGCAGCCTGCAAGGCTTTCAGTTTGCCTTCCTGTATGCTCATGCCCTCTGTATCTTTTTCTTTTGCCATATAAAAGCGTTTTTTAGTAATTGAGAATGGAGAATTGAAAATGGAAAATTATGATTTGCATTGTTGCTATGCATTTAATCTCCAATGTCTGTCTAACAGTTCCACTCGAATTATTTAATTGAGAATGGAGAATGGAGAATTATGATTTGCATTGCTGATATGCATTTAATCTCCAATGTCTGTCTAACAGTTCCACTCGAATTATTTAATTGAGAATGGAGAATGGAGAATTATGATTTGCATTGCTGATATGCATTTAATCTCCAATGTCTGTCTAAACAGTTATGAACCAAATACTCCTATCCCATTATGAATTATAAATTTCAAAACTCATCATTCCAATTATGAATTATGAATTATGAATTAAATTACAGTTCCAGGTCGCCGTCGAACACTTCGTGCCAAGGCAGTCCCTGCTTGTTGAGCTGCTCCATGAATGGATCCGGATCAAACTCCTCTACGTTCCATACGCCCGGCTTGCGCCACAGACCTTTGAAGAACATCATTGCGCCAATCATGGCGGGCACACCTGTTGTGTAGCTTACGCCCTGCATGCCAGTCTCCTTGTAAGCCTCCTGATGCGAGCAGTTGTTATAAACATAATATGTGCGCTCCTTGCCGTCTTTCAGTCCGCGGATACGGCAGCCTATGCTTGTCTCGCCGTCGTAGTTCTCGCCAAGATCCTGCGGATTAGGCAACACAGCCTTGAGGAACTGCAGCGGAACAATCTTAACCTTGGCTGTCTTGCCAGAGCCGTCGGCCAGCGGAGCCTCATATTCAATCTCGTCGATGCGAGACATGCCGATGTTCTGAATAACGTCGAGATATGTAAGATACTGCTGTCCGAAGGTCATCCAGAAGCGTGCCTGCTTGATTGTAGGATAGTTCTTAACGAGGCTCTCCAGCTCCTCGTGGTGCATCAGATAGCTCTCGCGCGGACCGATGTTAGGATATGTGAGCGCCTTGTGAACCTCGAGCGGCTCGGTTTCAAGCCACTGGCCGTCCTTATAGTAAAGTCCCTTCTGGGTAATCTCGCGGATGTTAATCTCAGGGTTGAAGTTTGTTGCGAAAGCCTTGTGGTGGTTTCCGGCGTTGCAGTCAACGATGTCGAGATACTGAATCTCGTCGAAATGATGCTTTGCAGCATAAGCTGTGTATATGCCGCTCACGCCCGGGTCGAAGCCGCAGCCAAGAATGGCTGTAAGTCCTGCCTGCTCGAAGCGCTCCTTGTATGCCCACTGCCAGCTGTACTCAAAGTGAGCCTCGTCCTTAGGCTCATAGTTTGCGGTGTCGAGATAGTTGCATCCGCAAGCCAGACAGGCGTCCATTATGGTAAGATCCTGATAAGGCAGGGCAAGGTTGATAACCAGCTCGGGCTTATAGTCGTTGAACAGAGCCTTGAGCTGCTCAACGTCGTCGGCGTCAACCTGCGCCGTCTTTATATCCATGTTAATTCCGGCCTTGTGGATGGCGTCGACAATCTGGTCGCACTTCTCCTTACGGCGACTTGCAATCATGAACTCGGTAAACACGTCAGCGTTCTTTGCTATCTTGAACGCTGCAACGGTAGCTACGCCACCGGCTCCAATCATTAATACTTTTCCCATTTTAAAAATTTATTTTGCTTGTTTTTTGTTATTAGTCTTTTAAAGATTATAGGGGATGGGACTTATGGGGCGGGTAATTGGCGATGACAGACATCTGGCAGCCAAGGCTGCCGCTCCGCCATAATCCCTGCCGCTCCCTATTTTATCTCATCGGCCCTTATGCCCAGCGCGCTCATCAGCGAGTAGCCGAGTATCTCCTGACGGAAGTTGCCGCCCTGCATGGGCTGCATGGCAAACACGGTTACACGCTTTTCGTCGTCAACGTTTCTCAGGGCATGGCGCACACGGTCGTAGATGCGCTCGGCATCAGGCACAACCATAACACGCTTCACTTCTTTCTGTGCGCATATAAGCTCCACCGTCTCAACGAAGAAATCGTCCTTGCTGACAATGTCCTCAACGGGAAGCGCACTGATAAGGAACTCTCCAAGATTGTCCTTAAACGCCATGCCGTCAAGTTCATGGGCATATTCAGACGGCTTGAAATTGTCAAGTCTGTCTCTGTTCTTGCCGTGTATCAGAATCACCTGCGTCTGGTGTTCACCCTCGCGCAGTCCTCCGTCAAGGCCGATGCAGTCAATCCAGCGCGCCATGTCGGCCTGCGGGATGCGCCGCTCTATCATCCTTTCAAAATTAACGATAAGGTCGAACGCCACTTTATCTATATAGTCGGCGTCTACCACCATAACATTCTCGCACCATTTTGCGGTGCCTGCCAAATTGTTATTCATGTATGCAAACTTACACAAAAATAATGAGAATACACACCGTTAGACAAAAAAACTGACTTTTTGATATTCTTTGTAATGTGTCTTTCAAAGCGAAAGACACATTACTCATGTTTTCAGACTAAACTATTATAGTTTTTGCACATTCTGCGGCATCATTCTGCCGGCTCAGCCCTTGCTATACGCCTTCTGCTGCCGTCGCGCTGTCCTGAAATAATCAGCGGCACACGCTCCACCACAACCACCGACGTGTCGAGACCGAGCGCCTTAGGCTCGTCTACGCCAATGCGTCTTATTATAGCATAGAGGCTCATCAGCAAGTTCTGACGGCGGTCTGACGAATCTTCGGGATAATAGATGCGGTGGATTATAATGAAGCGGAAGTCGCCGGCAATGCCCTTGCTGCGCAGCGAAGGATAAGAGCTGGTAAGGTCTACCTCGCCTGAAGCCACCAAGTCTTCTATTATCTGACGGAGATACAGGCTGACGCGCGGCTCAATTCTGAATCCGATGCGCAGGTTTATGCTGAACAGCGTGTCGGGCACGAGTGCCTTGCAGGTGTATTCGAGCGTGTCGGGCGCGTCTACAAACTCAATGTGCAGCAGCCAGTAATGGTCGGCACGCTTGGGCTGCTTGTTTATTATCGAATAAAGCAGCTTGTCGTCCACTCCGCCTTCAGTCGGTGCATGATTTACATACACAAGGTTTGAGGCATACTTTGGTATGCTGTTGTCTGCCTTTATCGCAGATATTATGTCGTGATAGTCGCTGAGTTTCTTTATGCGCAGATAGCGGCTGCGTATCTTGCGTGCACTTATCCACACAAACATAATGAAGCAGAGCAAGCCGCCTATGAGCAGGGTGAACCATCCGCCGGCAACAAACTTAGACATGTTGGCAGCAAGGAACAGTCCTTCGAGCACACAGTAAAGACCGACAAAAATGATTACGACAAAACGCGGAGCTGACATCTTGCGCAGATAGAAGCCCAGAAGCAGCGTTGTCATCAGCATGGTTATGGTGATAGCCAGTCCGTAGGCTGCCTCCATGCGTGAAGAATCGCCGAAGAGAAGCACCGTAAACACCACGGCCACATACATAAATCCGTTTACCGTAGGAATATATATCTGTCCCTTCACATTGGTAGGGTGCTTTATCCTCATGCGGGGCCAGAAGTTGAGGTTCATCGCCTCACTCAATATCGAGAACGAACCGCTGATGAGCGCCTGGCTCGCCACGATGGCCGCACCCGTTGCCATAAACACGGCAAAGAGCAGCATGCCGTCTGGCATGATGGCATAAAAAGGATTGTCGTTGCCGGCTGCACGCACCGGATTGGCAAGCACCCACGCACCCTGACCGAGATAGTTGAGGATGAGCATAATCTTGACAAAAATCCAGCTGATGGCGATGTTGTGCTTACCGCAATGTCCAAGGTCGGAATAAAGGGCCTCGGCACCCGTGGTACAGAGGAAAACGGCTCCGAGCACAAGGAACCACACGGGCGACTCTATAAGCAGACGCGCCGCATAATATGGATTAAAAGCCTTGAGAACCTGCGGACAGCCTATAAGCCACATAAGGCCAACGACACCGAGCAGCATGAACCACAACAGCATGAATGTTCCGAAAGAACGGCCTACATGCTCCGTACCAAAACGCTGCACGAAGAACACAACAGTGATGACGGCAATGGCAACAGGCAGCACGGGTATATCGGGATTGATGCCGCGCAGTCCCTCTATGGCTGTGGTTATGGTGATGGCAGGCGTTATCACGCCGTCGGCCAGCAGCGTGCTGGCTCCTATAACGGCTATGGCATAAATCCAACGCCGCTTATGCCGGCGCAACAGTGCGTAGAGAGCCAATATTCCGCCCTCGCCATGGTTGTCGGCACGCAATGCTATGAGCACATACTTTATGGTAGTCTGCAACGTAAGCGTCCAGATTATGCACGAAAGCGCTCCCAGCACGTAATTTTCTGTCAGAGCTTCGCCCGTGTGTGTTATTGCTTTCATCACATACAGGGGTGACGTTCCGATGTCTCCAAAAACAATTCCCAGCGTCATGAGTATTCCGGCAAGTCCGGCTTTGCTCACTCCCGCCGTAGCATTTACCTTAGATGTTTGTACCATATTGAATATATTTTATTTCGCCTGCAAAATTATAACGATAAAATGAAAGAAATGCTTATTTTTACATTTTATTTTATGCAGTGAGAGAAACGGCCGACTCCTTCACGCACAACAAAAGGATGCGCCTACAGAATAATATGAATAAACATGAAACAGGAAACGTCTGTAAATAACAGCGATACAAAAGAACACAAAATCTGCTGATAAGGAGGCAAGAAAAAACCGGAAGAGCAGGCATAAAGCCTTGTCTTCCGGCAGCTTATAATAACTAAACCATACAACTTTCATAAAGTGAGTCTGACGCAGGCCGCAATACTTTTAATCCAAACCGGTCTTTATCTGTCAGAATTAAAGAACAGCATCAGGACCTTGCGCTGACCGGCATAACGCCTATATCAGCCGTTAAATCAGAACTCAACAAGAATACGGAAAATCTTTCCGGGATTCTCGCTCCAGTCTTTCATTGCATCAGGAGTTTCCTCGGGAGTAACGACCTTTGATATAAATTTCTCGATGGGATAACGTCCTGTGTTAATGCAGTTGATAACGGCTCTGAAGTCAGACGGAGTTGCATTGCGAGAACCGCGTATGTCAAGTTCCTTCTGAACGAACAGCTTTGTCTGGAAAGCCACTTCGCTCTTGGCATATCCTATGCAAACCACACGCCCGGTAAAGCCGACTTCGTTGACAGCCATAACGTAAGTGGCAGGACTGCCTACAGCCTCGATGACAACATCGGCACCATAGCCTCCGGTTATCTCCTGTATGCGCTGATGAACATCCTCTGTCATGGTGTTAACAGCATATGTTGCTCCAGCCTCCTTGGCAAGCGCAAGCTTCTCGTCGTCAATGTCGGCAGCAATAACTATTGCACCGCGCAAAGACGCACGCATAACAGCACCAAGGCCCACCATTCCGCAACCGATAACCATTACGAAGGTGTTGTCGGTAACCTCAGCACGCGACACTGCATGGAAGCCGACGCTCATAGGCTCTATCAAGGCGCAGCTGCGCACAGGAATATCGCCTGCCGGTATGACCTTTGTCCAAGGCAGAGCTGCATATTCGCACATTACGCCCTGACGCTGCACGCCCAAAGTTTCATTGTGCTCACAGGCATTATAGCGTCCGTTGCGGCAAGAGGCGCAGTTGCCGCAATTTGTGTAAGGGTTAAGCGTAACAACCATTCCCTTCTTCAGTGTGTCGGGAACGTCGGCACCAACTTCCTCGATAACGGCACCCACCTCGTGTCCAGGAACGACAGGAAGCTTCACCATTGGGTTGTTGCCGCGGTAAGTATTAAGGTCGGATCCGCAGAATCCTACATATTTTATTTTCAGTAAAACCTCATCAGCCTTTATCACCGGCTTTTCTATTTCAGCCACACCAATCTCCTGAGGTGCGGCAATACGAACTGCTTTCATTTTTTTCTACGTTTGTTTTTATTTTAATTTATCACTTTATATCCTTTCCAGCCATAATATGCGCAAAAAGCGAAACATATCATTGGCACAATGTATGCGATGTAGTACATCTCTTCGTTGGCATGCATGAAGTATGCCGTAAGCTGCGGCAGACAGGCGTTGCCGACAATGGCCATAACAAGAAATGCCGAACCGCTCTTGGTCTGGTCGCCCAATCCCTGCAGGGCCAAGGAGAACTGTGTGGGATAGATAATAGACATGAAGAACGACACGGCAAGCATGGCATAAATGCCTACATGTCCGCCAAAAGCGCAGATAACGCCACACAGGATTATCAGCAAGATTGAATATACCATAAGCATGTGCGACGGCTTAAACTTTATCATCAGCGCAGTGCCCACCCAGCGGCCTACCAGAAACGCCAGCATGTAGAAGCCGAAGAACGTTGTGGCTGTGGCCTCATCAAGTCCGGCATACACACAGCAGTAAACGAGGAAGAGGCTGTTGATGGCCGTCTGTCCGCCGTTATAGAAGAACTGTGCGATGACGCCCCAGCGCAAGTGTGAATGTCTGAGCACGGAGAAGTCGATAAGCTTGCCTTCGCCGCGGGCCTCGCCCGACTTGCTTTCATCTGCTATTTTAGGAAATTTCGTAAAGACGAATATCAGCGCCACGACAACCAGCAGTGTGCCCAGAAGCAGATACGGCAGACGCATCGACTCGGTCTCGTGCTGAATGTAGGCCTCCCAGCCGCCTTCATAGCTCAGGGGCAATGTCTCACGCGTGTAATTATTGCCGCTCAGCACCAGCTTGCTCAAGAACATGGCAGAGATAAACGCGCCAAGACCGTTGAACGACTGGGCCAGGTTAAGACGCCTTATTGACGTCTCCGGCTTGCCCAATACTGTTACATAAGGATTGGCAGCCGTCTCAAGGAAGCACATACCCGTGGCTATAATGAAGAAGACACACAGATAAACCCAGTATGACTTGATCATAGCTGCCGGGAAGAACAGGAAGCCGCCCAGCGAGGCAAGGCACAAGCCAAAGATGATGCCGGCCTTATAGCTGTAACGCTTCATGAACATGGCTATTGGTATAGGGAAGATAAAGTAGGCCAGCCAGTAAGCCGTCTCTGTAAACGAAGCCTCAAAAGTGTTGAGCTCGCAGGTCTTCATCAGCTGCCTTATCATCGTCGGCAGCAGATTGCTGCTTATCGCCCATAGAAAAAACAGGCAGAATATCAGCGACAAAGGCACTATATAGCTATTTTTTTTCATAACGACATCATATTATTTACTCCGACATATTCTTTACGTATGGCAGGTCAGGCAGATTGTTGAAACCATAGAACTTTTCAGCATTCTCGCCGAGGAACAGTCTTTTTTCCCTGTCTGTCAGGTCATTGGTTTTCAGGATAAAGTCATAAGACATCTTATAGGTTATGGCCGTTATGGTGCGCGGATAGTCTGATCCCCACATCAGCTTGTCGGCACCAACCATGTCGATGGCCTCCCTGATAGCCCTGACGGCTCCGTTAAAGGGATAGAACTCTTTGTTGAACAGCCATGTTATGCCGCCCGACTCTATCATCACGTTGTCGTTAAGGGCGAGTTTTATCTGGTCTTCCCAGCCCGAGGCGGTAACCATGCCGAAATGTCCTATAGCAATCTTCAGGCGCGGACACTCCTCTATCACCTCCTTAATCTCGCCGTTCTGCAAGTTGTTTTCAGCCAGACACAACGACAGGATGACGCCCTTGTCCTCCATCAGATGAAACATCTTCATCATTTCGGGAGAATTCAGGTTTACTCTTCCGTCGCTCAATATCAGCCTGTGGCCAGGTATGGCAATACCCTTGAAGCCGCTATCGATAAGCGAAGCTGCCGTGTCATAGAATCCGGGCTTGAAGTAATCGCACATACCGAACACAAAGAAGCGTTCGGGATAGTCGTTCTTCACCTTTGCCAGATAGTCGTTCTGTATGCCGTCGATAAACTCCTGCACGACAACAGCTCCGCCCACCTGTGCGTAGTTCATGTTTGAGAGGAACACCTCGGCGCTGTTTACGCCGTCTATCATAAACGGCGGAACCATTTGCACCTCTTCCGTAAGAAAGAACGACCGGCCATTCTTCAATGTCCTGACCGGCATTCCGTTCCAAGAAGTATCCTGGCGCAGCCACAAATGTGAATGCGCATCTATAATCTTATAGTCCATGTCTGCCCTGCGATATTATGTGTTAGCCCAGCGCACACGCATCTGGTCGCCAATTATCTTCTGTACTTCCTCAACCAAGCTGTTGTCCATCGGCGAATTTACATAGTCGATGTTCTTCAGCACGTTCTGAGGATTAGCCGAGCTGAACAGCGTTGTGGCGATGCGCGGATTGCTTGTAGAATACTGCACGGCGAGCTTTTCTATCGGATAGCCGTGTTCTGTGCAGTAGTCAGAAGCACGCATGCAAGCCTCCTTAAGAGCCACCGGAGCCGGATGCCATGCCGGTGCACCGCGCTGCGACAACAGTCCCATCGAGAACGGCGAAGCATTTATTATGCCCACATTGTTTGCCTCAAAGAAGTCGAGATAGTCGAGCAGCATCTCGTCGTTAAGGCTGTAATGGCAGAAACACAACACAGACTCAACTGTTCCGGCCGGAACATGCTCTATCACCCATTTAAGGTTTTCGGGCTGCAGGTCGGTGATGCCCACATGCTTCACCACTCCTTCCTCGCGGAGCTTCACCAGTGCGGGCAGAGTCTCGTTGACAACCTGATTTAGGTCGGCAAACTCAACATCGTGAACATTAATCAAGTCGATGTAGTCAATGTTGAGGCGCTCCATGCTCTCGTAGACACTGTCGGTTACGCGCTTGGCAGAATAGTCCCAGGTGTTGACGCCGTTCTCGCCGTAGCGTCCCACCTTTGTCGAAAGATAATATCTGTCGCGCTGTATTTCCTTCAAGGCTTTTCCCAATACCATCTCGGCCTTGTAATGACCGTAATATGGAGATACGTCTATAAAGTTAATTCCGTTGTCAACTGCCGTATGGACTGCTTTTATGCCCTCTGACTCGCGTATGTCATGAAAGACGCCGCCTAAAGAAGAGGCGCCAAAGCTGAGATTAGACACACGCATTCCTGTTTTTCCTAATTCATTGTAGATCATAGTAGAAATATTTATATCTTACGATATGACGCAAGGCAATGGAAAATGTCATATTAAAATTGTTTAAATTATTATGTCTTTCTTCACTCAACCTGCCAAATCATGCTTTTTTAAGCACTTTCAGCCACCGCATCACAGGCATTGCCACACCTTATAAATACACGAATAAAGCCATAATACACATGTCAATGCCTACATTTTTGACAAAAATTATAGGTTGTATCCATAGATTTTCAAGAAAAAGAACGTATATTTGCACATCGCTTGTGAGCGAAAACCGCATGGTGCGGATTATCTCTCCGCAGACAGGCTTCCATCAGGAATACTTTACTAAACACATCGTCATGTTCGAAAAAAGAACATCCGGATTCAGAATCATGGTTACATACGCTGAAAGGCAAGAAAAAATCATCCGTCAAAAATCCGAGTTTTAATATCAAATCACGAAGTGGTCATTATGTTCAATTTTGTAAATTTGCGCAGTCAAAATAATCAAAATATGAAAAGTATACTTGACGGACGTCCCGCATTGAAGAAAGAAATTGACAAAGTGGCTGAAGTAGCCGGTTATCTTTGGCAGAAGGGATGGGCTGAAAGAAACGGAGGAAACATTACAATAAACATCACAGAGCTGGTTGACGACGAAATAAGACAGATGCCGGCCATAAGTGAAGTGAAGCAAATAGGAGTAACGCTGCCTCATCTTAAAGGCACATACTTCTTCTGTAAAGGAACAAACCGCAGAATGCGCGACTTGGCCCGCTGGCCAATGGAGAACGGAAGCGTAATCCGTATACTTGACGACTGCGCAAGCTATGTGATCATAGCCGACAACGTGGTTAATCCTACGAGCGAGCTGCCTTCGCATCTCATGGTGCACGACCATCTGATTGAGAAAGGCTCTCCTTACCGCGCATCGCTGCACACTCACCCGATTGAGCTTGTTGCAATGACACACATACGCAAGTTCTTGGGCAAAGACGTGCTAACGAAGTTGCTTTGGAGCATGATTCCGGAGACAAAGGCTTTCTGTCCGCGCGGATTGGGCATCATTCCTTATCAGTTGCCAAGCAGCGTTGAGCTTGCAGAAGAAACTGTAAGACAGCTTGACGACTACGACGTGGCAATGTGGGAGAAACACGGAGTGTTTGCCATCGACAACGACATCATGCAGGCATTCGATCAGGTTGACGTGCTGAACAAGAGCGCCCTGATATACATCGCTGCCAAGAATATGGGCGAAGAGCCTGAAGGCATGAGCGACGAGCAGATGGCTGAAATGTCTAAGGCATTTAACTTGCCTAAATAAAGTTTGAATAAAAATCTTATCATTCTCAGATAATATTAGTTTAAGAGTCTATTTAGACGGCGGAATCCTGATGCTGTGAAGCATTGGGATTCTGTTATTTTATGGGGTTTTAATATCAGGCAGGACCATATTTGCGGCTGAATAGGCATGCTGACACGCTATAAAATTAAGCCCCAATCGGCATCAGGCCGCCATAGCTTTATCTATTTTTGACATTCATACTTTCAGCCCGTCTTTATGTTCACTTTTTCTTGACATAGCCCGCCATGCCTGCGAAAAATCGAACTAAAATCCCCTCAAAATAAAGCAAAAATACAGACTGAAAACTAATAACGATTTGGGTTGAAACCATAGACCAACAGGACATAGCTACATAAAAGTTTATGTTATGGCTGATTTTACTGAGACGATTATCCACACCTCATGACGGCAGACTTATCCTGAAACAGCAAGATTTGTAAAAGACGGCATTCTGCCATGTAAAAGGTGGCTTTTTACAGGCTGATATGTGGCTTTTTACATTGCGAAAAGCCACATATTGCATGCCATGAAACAGCACTGATAAATACAAGAAGTTTTTTAACCCAAATCAGACCACTTGCGTTATACAGCCAAACAATATATTTTTTCAGAAAAAACTCGTCACTCATCACATCTGCACGCAACCCTCTGACAGACAGAGACATAACGTGTGACGAGTTGAATAAGCAAAACGTCACCAAACATCACGCCCAAGCAAGGCAGGTGATATATGGTGACGTTTTACAGCTGCAACTCATCACGCCACAAGTCAGTAAGAATCAACAAGTTACACGCAGATGTGACGAGTGATGAGTTTTCAGGAAAAACTTTTTTACCTTATTTGCGTCATTCGCCCGACTCACTTCAACAGCTGGGGAAGGAACGAAGACACAACAAGTATGATAATGCCGGCCACAAGCACGGCGATGGTCTTCTGCGAACAGCCTTTCCACTCTTTCAGTATTATTCCCCATACATTGCTGAAGGTTACGTTGAGGGCCATCAGTATGCACCATGAGAATGTTAGCAGTACGGGCGAATCGGTCAGGAATCCCTTGCCAAGGCTAAGGCCGAAGAACTGGCTGTACCACAGCAGTCCGGCAAGGGCGCAAAACACGATGTTGTTAAGATAAAGACTTGTCTGCGAATAGTCGCCCCATGTGCGGTTCTTGCCGTTCTGGTAGAAACAGTATACCGCGTTGGTGACAAAGCCGCCCAGCGTAACGAGGAACGTTGCGGGCAGCGTGCGGAACATCGGGTCGGTGGCGTCGCCGAAGTTGAGATGCTCGCCAAAGCCGAGACCTATGCTGAAGCATGCGCTCATAAATCCTGCAAGCAGCGCAACGATGATGCCCTTGGTGAAGTTGAAGTCCTTAACGGCCTTCTTCTTCTCTTCGTCACTGAGCGACTGCGACTTCATGTTGCCTGCCACGCCAATAACGCCAATACCTATCAGCGTAACCACCACGCCTACGATAACGGGCATCGTAAGGTCTTGTGTGTTGCCGGTAAATATGGGGGTGAGTATGGTTCCGAGTCCGGCGCATGTGCCGAGAGCGATGCTCTGTCCGAGAGCCACTCCGAGATAGCGCATAGAAAGGCCGAACGTAAGGCCGCCGATGCCCCACAGTACGCCAAAGAACATTGTCCACAAAGCCGCCACGGGGTCTGCCATATACACTTCAGCGAGACTGTGGCCTGAAGGCACTGCCAGCAATGCGCCGAGCAGCGGGAACACGAGCCACGCAAAGACACCCTGCACAAGCCAATAAGACTCCCAGCTCCATTTCTTTATTTTGTTGATGGGCACATAACAGCTCGACTGGCAGAATGCGCCCACAGCTATTATTATCAGTCCTATTATTATTTCCATCAGAAGAAACTGAAAAGATTATAAACTATGGATTATTAATTAAAAAAGAGTTGAGAAATATTTCTCGATTCTCAACTCTTTTCATTTGTCTTTCTGTCTACTATATTAACCTCTTTTTGATGTTACGTCTTTTTCATACTGCTCTACGTCGGCAATGAAAGCCTGGCCAACAGGCACATTGTTGCGCAGACAGAACTCGTCGTAAACAGCGTTCCACGGAAGAGCCTTAGCCTCCTCGAGCAGAGCCAGACGCTCAAAGCCCTTGCCCTCGTCTTCATACTTGCGCAGTGTTGCCAGCGGCTCGAGCAGAGCGCGCAGCATGCACTTCTGTGCGGCACGGCTACCTACGACATAAGCACCGATGCGGTTGATTGAAGCGTCGAAGTAGTCGAGGCCATAGTGTACGCGGTCGAGAGCACCTGCACGTACAATCTCGCTGAAGAGGTCGAGTGTCGGGTCGTCCATGATTGTAACGTGGTCTGAGTCCCAGCGGATCGGACGGCTTACATGCAGCATCAGCTCAGGCACATAGAGCAGCATGGCCGAAACCTTGTCGGCAACGCTCTCTGTAGGATGGAAGTGGCCTGTGTCGAGTGTAATCATCTTGTTGTTCTGCGCAGCGTAAGATGTGTAGAAGTCGTTTGAGCCTACAGTATAGCTTTCAAGACCTATACCGAACACCTTGCTCTCTATGCAGTCCTTCATGTTGTCATATTTTGTTGCGAAGATCTGGTCGAGAGAGTCTTTAAGCAGTTCGCGGTATTTCAGCTTGTTCACTGTCATGTCCTTGCTTCCGTCATGCACCCAGAGGTTCATGATACAAGGATCGCCCTGTGCCTTACCCATTTCCTCGGCAATGGCACGACAACGCTTTGTGTGCTCAATCCAGAAGTTGCGTATGCCTTCGTCGGGATTTGCCAGAGAAAGATTGCCGCTCTTTGGGTGAGAGAATGAAGTAGAGTTGAAGTCGAGCTTCATGTTGTTCTCCTTACCCCACTCTATCCAGCTTGCAAAGTGCTTAGGCTCAACCTGGTCGCGGTCGACAGCCTCGTCCTTGAAGTCGCCGTATATTTCATGAAGGTTCAGACGGTGAGTTCCGGGGATGAGCGACTTAGCCTTTATTATGTCAGCTCTCACTTCGTCTATGTTGCGTGCGCGTCCGGGATAGTTACCGGTTGTAGCGATACCGCCGCTCAGCGAACCTGTAAGGTTCTCGAAGCCGATAACGTCATCTGTCTGCCAGCAATGCAGGCTGAGGTGAAAGTCCTGCATCTGATTCAACACCTTCTCTGTATCAACGCCAAGCTCGGCATAGCGCTCTTTGGCTATCTCGTAAGCCTTATTTATCAGTTCTTCTTTCATAAGTTATAAGTTTTATAATTTTTTGATTTATTCGTTTTATTATTTATTTTCCTTTGACTCTACCACCTTCAGGTATTTCTCGTAAGCAGCATCCCACTCTGCCTTGTCCTTAGGCTCGAAGCGCTTCATGCTCACGCTGTCGGCTATGATGCGGCGCATGTCGAAGATATCCTCAACGGCTCCGGCAGCCTTAGCCTGCAGCATGATGTTGCCAAGAGCGGTGCATTCCTGCGGACCGGCAAGCACGGTGACGCCTGTGGCGTTGGCCGTAAACTGGTTGAGATACTCGTTGAGCGAGCCGCCACCGATAATATGAAGAGTGTTTATCGGGAACACCGACATTTCTTTAAGATAGCCGAACACCTGACGGTAACGCAGCGCCAGACTGTCGAGTATGCAGCGGCATATCTCAGCATAGCCTTCGGGTACGTGCTGACCTGTTTCTGCGCAATACTGCTTTATGGCAGCCTGCATGTCGGCTGGATTGGCAAACATCTCGTCGTCGGGGTTTATGATGCTCTGAAAGGCCGTAGCCTTCATTGCGTCTGCCAGCAGCACGCCATAGTCAGACGGAGCCTCGTCGCCCCACTCCTTGCGGCAGCGCTCAAGCAGCCACATGCCGCAGATATTCTTAAGGAAGCGTGTAGTGCCTTCCACTCCGCCCTCATTGGTGAAGTTCAGCTCATAGCTGCGTCCGTTAATTATGGCGTCCTTGGTCTCAATGCCCATAAGGCTCCATGTGCCGCTGCTGAGATAGGCAAACTTCTCGTCGGCAGCAGGTACGGCAGCCACGGCACTTGCCGTGTCATGACCTGCAACGGCTATCACCGGCACGGGACCAAGCCCTGTCATCTTCTGCACCTCATCAGTGAGCACGCCTATCTTGTAGCCGGGAACAACCATCTTGCCAAACTTGCCGCGCGGAAGTTCGAGACTCTCGAGCAGCATCTCGTCGAGCTCTTTCGTAACCGGATTGAGCATCTGGCTTGTTGAAGCTATGGTATATTCGCAGACAGCCTCGCCCGTGAGCATCCAGCTGAGCGCATCAGGCATGAAGAGTATCTTCTCGGCATTCTTCAGAGCCGAATTGCCGTCGCGTTTCATGGCATAAAGCTGAAACAGCGAATTGAAGTTCATAAACTGTATGCCTGTGGCGCCATACACTTTCTCCTTTGACACTTTCTTTTCGAAATACTCCTCCATCGCACCAAACGTGTGAGGGTCGCGATATGAGAACGGATTGCGCAGCAGCGCGCCGTCGTCGCCCACACAGACGAAGTCGACACCCCATGTGTCGATGCCTATGCTGGTTATCTCGACGTTACGTTTTGCCACAATCTTCAAGCCTTTTATTATCTCGAAATAAAGAGCGTAAATATCCCAGTAAAAATGTCCGCCGGTTTCTATCAGGTTGTTAGGAAAGCGTGTAATCTCCTCTAACTTTATCTTACCGTCTGAAAGAGTGCCGACGATAGTCCTGCCGCTTGTAGCTCCAAGGTCGACAGCAAAGAAACATTTTGAATTGCCCATTTAGTATATTAGTATGTTTTTAGCGTATTAAATTAATTTCTGCAAAGATAAAGATTATTTCAAATAAGTGAATATAACAATTTGATTTTTAGACAATAAGATTTGAGAATAAAACTTAGCTTAACATTATGAAAGCATCTGTGCATCACTTCTTTGCAAACGTTTTCGTAAGGACAAGCATATCGTCCAGAGGGCAAAATCACGGCTCACGGAACGGACAGACATATTGTTACTGCCGACGGGATGACTCACGGCACAAAAAGACAAAGATGAAGAAAACAAGCATAACAACACGTCACAAAAAGGCAGAAAACAGGACCAGATTATAACACAAACAAAGTATTTTTCGGTAAATATTTTATTGGAGTAGAAAATAATTACTAAATTTGCACGATAATATGAACTAATCTTAAATAATTAAAAATGTCAACTTTAACATTAGCTATCGTAACCGTATTTATCATCGGTTATCTGTGTATTGCCCTCGAAAGCTTCACCAAGGTGAACAAGGCTGCCATTGCGCTGCTTATGCTGGTGGGCTGCTGGACAATATTTATGTTCGATCCGGGAAGCTACCTGCCCGGTGTTGCCGGCGATAAGATATCGCTTGCTGTAAATGAAATAATTGAGAAGCATCTGGGAAGCACTTCTACCACACTGTTCTTCCTCATGGGTGCAATGACCATCGTTGAGGTGGTTGACCAGAACGGCGGCTTCAACTTCGTCCGCGACATGATGAAGACGAAGAACAAGAAGACTCTCTTGTGGCGAATAACGTTCATGACGTTCTTCCTTTCGGCCATCCTCGACAACCTGACGACCAGCATCGTTATGATAATGATTCTGCGAAAGCTGATTCAGGAACGTAAAGACAGACTCATATATGCGTCGCTCGTGATTATAGCGGCCAACTCAGGAGGTGCCTTCTCGCCTATTGGTGACGTTACGACAATCATGCTGTGGAACAAAGGTCTGATAACGGCTGCAGGAGTTATAAAGGAACTTATTGTGCCGTCGCTTGTTTCTGTGGCTCTGCCTGCCTACCTTCTGTCGCTGTCGCTCAAAGGCGAAATAGCTGTTCCGGCAATAGCCGGAGGCAAGACGGCTGAAACCAACGAACTGACAAAGAGACAGCGCAAGACAGTGTTCCTCATCGGTGTGGGCGGTCTTATCTTCGTTCCTATATTCAAGTCGATAACTCATCTGCCTCCGTTTGTTGGCATATTGCTGGTGCTCGGCGTGCTGTGGACCGTAACCGAACTGTTCTATCGCCATCTGCACAAAAATGAGGAGAGGGGTGCAATGCAGAAAAGAGTTGTAAACATCCTTTCACGCATCGACATGAGCACCATTCTGTTCTTCCTCGGCATACTTATGGCCGTTGCCTGTCTTGAGACAATAGGCGTGCTGGCCACTCTGGGCGAAGGCCTCAACACAACATTCAACGGCAACCATTATATCGTAACAGGCATTATCGGCGTGCTGTCGAGCATCGTTGACAATGTGCCTCTCGTAGCAGGATGCATGGGTATGTATCCTATTGCCGAAGTGGGCGACATGGCACAGGACGGCATATTCTGGCAGCTCCTGGCCTACTGCGCCGGCGTGGGCGGCTCTATGCTCATCATCGGATCTGCCGCAGGCGTTGTTGTCATGGGTCTCGAAAAGATTACTTTCGGCTGGTATATGAAGAGGATTTCTCTTATAGCATTTGCAGGATACATGGCCGGAATATTGATATATTGGGTAGAAAAGACATTTATCGGACTATAACATAGTCATCCGTCGATAACGGCACGCATCTCATGACGCAACCATGCATGGGGTGCACAAAATACAAAAAAGAGGAAATGCATCATAAGCGTGCATTTCCTCTTTTTAACGTGAGTTCGATATAAGAACCTTACGCAATAAGCCTGCTTTTGTCAATGATGT
>OGOM01000636.1_pt1 | contig 32818 bp, 27 predicted proteins | sample 1552681 | NCBI WGS metagenome assembly OGOM01 (sample SAMEA2580188, study PRJEB22360) | human gut metagenome | biome: human gut; feature: human-associated habitat; material: faeces | place: Denmark | collected 2008/2010 | reverse complement strand
CGGGCAGCGTGTCGTCGTCCATGATCCAGACGGCCTCACACCCCAGCTCCGCCGCGGCGCGGATGCCGCAGGCAAAGCCGCCCGCACCGCCGAGGTTTTCCCCCGGATTGCGGCAGACCAGCCCAGGCATTGCCAGCGTCTTTATATAGTCCGCTGTGCCGTCAGTGGACGCATTGTCCACCAGCAGCACCGTAAAGCCCTGCACGGTCTGGGCACGCAGGGCGGCCAGGCATTGCTTCAGCAGCGGCAGACGGTTGTAGGTCACAACGATGGCCGTGACATTTCTTGCGTCAAGCATCTTTTTTCGGGAAGAATTTGCGCTTGAGGAAGGCTGTGCCCTTGTGCAACCAGTTCTGGTGCTCCATGTAAACGATGCTCAGTTCCTCAAAGCTGATGTTGTTCGTGGTGAGCCAGGCGTCCAGCAGACGCTCGCTCACAAAGCCAAAGACCCGGCGGTCATTGACCGTGTAGCCCGTCATGTCCAGCTCCCGCTCAAGTTCAAACAGAATGTCGAACAGCCAGGTGCAGTAGTGCTGCAAAAGTTCCTTCTTCATGACGAACATGTTGAAGTGGTGGCCGTGGGTCTTGGACATATACAGGTCATACGCGGGCAGGTACTCGGGGCATTTGCGCGCAATGATGGCGCGGGTCACCTCCAGATCCTGCTTGTGATGGGCGTGGATATACTGGGTATAGTTCGTCTCAATAAAATAGTGGCGCTCCTTCGGCAGGACGACGTTCGTCGTAGCCAGAATGCTGCAGAGCTCCTCACGGCTGATGACACGCGACTTCTTGTCCGCAAAGCGGCTTTTGCGGCGGCTGGCAAAATAGCGGCGGTAATGCACGATGCCGATATAATCGGAATCGATGTTGTGCGCCGCCCAGTACAGGCCCGTCAGCTCGCAGAAATTTGCGTTGCGCTCCGAGATATTGTCGCCGGTATCATCGCCGATATAGCCGCAGCCCGGGTGGACGGCATGGCCCATCTGTACCGGAAGGTACATCGGGTCATCCGGCACCCAGTACGGTTTATGCGTTGCTACGATAATGGTGGTCTGCAATGTGTTCTACCCGCCTTACATACTTTCCTATACTCTTTTTCCTGGTGAGCTTGCTAAACCTATAGTATAGCGCTTTTTGGCAGGAATACAAGTTACAGAACGGTAAAAAGGTCATTCGCCCTCGTTTTCAAAGGTTTCCTGCTCCTCGGCCAGCTTTTCCCACTCGTCGTAGAGTTCCTGCTGGTGGAAGCGGGTGTCGTCAAGCTCGTCGCATTTGTCGCGCAGCAGCAGATGGTCGCGCAGGACCTCGGGGTCGTTGATCTCATTTTCCAGCTCGACAATATGCGCACCCAGCTCCTCGATCTCGCTTTCCACCTTTTTCAGGCGGGCGCGGACCTCGGCGCGGCGCTTGCGCTGCTCCTTGCCGTATGCCTGCTTTTTGGCAGTGTCCTCGGTCTTTTGCTGCTCCTGGGTCTTGCCCGCGTCACGGTTTTGCAGGGCGGCAAAGTTCGGGTAAAACGTCGCTTTTCCGTCCTGCAGGTACATGATCGGGCAGCCCAGCGTCTGCATCAGGTAGCGGTCATGGGTGACGAGCAGCAGTGTGCCGGTGTAGGCCGCCAGCGCCTGGGTCAGGCTCTCGCGCATGTAGATGTCCAGGTGGTTCGTCGGCTCGTCCAAGAACATCAGGTTCGGGCGCTCGAGCGCCAGCTCGGCAAAGCGCAGGCGGGCCAGCTCACCGCCGGACAACGACGCACAGTCCTTAAAGACCTCCTCGCCGCGGTAGCCGAAGCGTGCCAGATGGCTGCGGACCTCGAGCTCGGTAAAGCGCGGGTACTGGTTCCAGATGGCATCAATGACGCGGCCTGCGCGGCGGGCCTGCTGCTGGGTGAATACGCCCGGCTTGGCGCCGCTGCCCAGGCGGACCATACAAGATCCTTGCAGAGAATCAGATCGACATTTACGGCTTCGGCTGTTTCGATGCACCGGAGTTCGCAAACTTCCGTATGGTATGTGATGATCCGGAAAAAGCAGACCAGATCATGGTAGAAAACGGATATATGACCCGTATTACTCAGGCCATCCTGGTAGATCTTCAGGATGAGATCGGCGGTCTTGACAAGCTTCTCAGCGTCATGGGCGACAGCAACGTAAACCTTCATTACATTTACACCTTTTTCCACAGAGGTTTGAAAGTTCCGGTAGCGATCATGCACTGTGAGGATCTCCTTGTTGCAGAGAGCGTTCTTCGTAACAATGGATTCAAGGTTCTGGATCGTCTGGTAGATCCGGATGGAGTTGAAGAAGCGTAAGGATATATTCCGGAAAATGACAAACAGGAATGACGTATTGAAGTTTTGACAGGGCAATGCTACAATAAAAGAGCGTGTCAGGAAACAGGAAAAACGTTTTCGGGCACGCTCTTATTTACATGTACAACGAGCTGTGGCGAGATTCTGATGAGTGCTGTACAGATCGGAGAAGTAGGCACAGCTGCGTTTATAACGGAATGTACATACAATGGAGGAAATCGATGAAAAGAGAAAGTTTCAGAAAAGGTATGAAGGATGGAGTTCCCATCGCTCTTGGATATTTTGCGGTATCCTTTACCTTTGGCATGATGGCTGTTGCCGGCGGCTTGCGTATCTGGCAGGCAGTTCTGATCTCCCTGACCAACCTGACATCGGCCGGTCAGTTTGCGGGACTGGACATTATTTTTGCGGGAGGCTCCATGTGGGAGATGGCAATGACTCAGCTGATCATCAACCTGAGATACTGCCTGATGTCATTTTCCCTGTCCCAGAAATTCCGGCGTGAGGAGTCCGGTATCCTGAAATACATCGCTGCTTTTGGTATCACCGATGAAATTTTCGGGATCAGTGCGGCCCAGGAGGGAAAGGTCAGCGTATTTTATAATTACGGAGCCATGTGCGTGGCAATTCCCGGATGGACTCTTGGAACTCTGGCAGGAGGAATCTCCGGAAGCCTTTTGCCGGATTTTATGCTTAGTGCGTTGAGCGTTGCCATTTACGGAATGTTCCTGGCCATCATCATCCCGCCGTCCAAAAAGAGCAGACCGGTTCTTGGGGTGGTTGTGGCATCCATGGCAGTCAGTACTGTTTTTGCGGTGACACCGGTGTTAAAACAGGTATCATCCGGATTTATGATCATTATCACAACACTTCTGGTAGCAGGCCTGGCAGCTTATTTCTGCCCGGTGGAAGAGAAGGAGGAAGCCGTTCATGAGTCATAATGTATATCTCTATATCCTGGTGATGGCAATTGTCACCTATCTCATCCGTATGCTGCCCCTTGCTCTTGCAAAAAATGAGATCAGAAGCCCGTTTATCAAGTCCTTTCTGTATTATGTGCCATATGCCTGTCTGGCAGCCATGACCTTCCCGGCCATCCTGAAGGCCACAGACAGCATCATCTCCGGCGCTGCAGGTTTCCTGGTAGCACTTATTGCTGCATATAAGGAAAAAAGCCTGATCACAGTAGCCCTGCTGGCATGTGCGGCGGTGTTTATCGTGGAGAGGGTTCTGGTATTTATTTGAAGAGGGGATATGCGGAAATATAATACGCAGGAGGGAGCTTCGAAAAGCTCCCTCCATTTTCATTTATTCACCTAAAAATCCAAGATCGATCTCTCCGTCAAACACCGTAGTTGCAGGTCCTGTCATATATACAAGGTTTTCATCTCTTTCCCAGGAGATGTTTAAGTCTCCGCCAAGAAGCTGTACAGTAACCGGCTTGCTGCCGTCAACCTTGTCATTGAGGATGGAAGCTACCGTAACTGCGCAGGCGCCTGTGCCGCAGGCAAGAGTTTCTCCGGAGCCACGCTCCCATACACGCATCTTTACGGTGTGGCGGTCGATCACCTGAACAAACTCAGTGTTGACTCTGTCCGGGAAGCATACGTGATTTTCAAAGGACGGGCCGATCTTTTCCAGGTCAAGGCTGTCCACATCGTCTACGTAGATGATGGCATGAGGATTACCCATGGAAACTGCGGTCATGTGATATTCTTTTCCGTCGACGGTGATGGGAGCGTCGATCACCTGTTCGGTTTCGGCAACCACCGGGATCTCTTTTGCAGTGAGGATCGGGGAGCCCATGTTGACTTTTACCATGGAGGCCTTGCCGTCGCGGATAGTAAGATCTACATATTTGATACCGCTTCTTGTGGCGATGCTTAAAGAAGTTTTGTCCACAATGCCGTGGTCATAGACATATTTGGCAACGCAGCGGATACCGTTTCCGCACATGGCACCCTGAGAGCCGTCCAGATTGTACATATCCATCTCGCAGTCTGCAATCTCCGACGGGCGGATCAGGATCAGCCCATCGGAACCAATGCCAAAATGACGGTCGCTGACAAATTTTGCCACTGCGGCCGGATCCTTAACAGTTTCCTCGAAACAGTTTACATATACATAATCGTTTCCAATGCCGTGCATTTTCGTGAATTTCATAATAGTAACCTCCTCTTGTTTCTGAATATTATACTTGTTTTTTCTGTTGGAACACAAGACCCCATGGAAAAAACACGCAGTTTTTTTCCATTTGTTGCCTTTAATAGTATAGTATATTGGACAATTGTTATCGAAAAGTGAATTTTCCCTGTGGAATTCCCATAAATTACAGGTGGATTTTCGGATTTATGGGTTTTATATGCTTGCATTTTGTCAGAAACATGGTATCATAAAACAAAGTAATATGCATGGAGATGTATAATTATGCTGTACATTACGGATTGTGCTGTTACTGTTCACTGGTAATATTCCGCGAGGTGTTTTTTGTGACCACAGGTCACAGAAAACCCGAGAATCTCGGCGCGAAATCATGCAAAAGCATGATTTCTGTGCATCGCGGAGCGTGTTGCTGGTCACGAAGTGAACAGTAACATTGGACTGACAGAAGCAGAGAGACAGTTAACGTAAAGTACATAGAATTCAGGAGGAAGAAAAAATGAAGAGAAAATTTATGGCACTTGCACTTGCAGCAGCTATGACAGTTTCTATGACATCCGCTGTTTTTGCAGCAGATGAGATCAAGAGCGCAGATGATCTGGAGGGTAAGAAGATCGGTGTTCAGCTTGGAACAACCGGTGATGCAGACGCTACAGAGGTTAAAGACGCAACAGTAGAGAGATACAACAAAGGTAATGATGCTGTTATGGCTCTGAAACAGGGTAAGATTGACTGCGTAGTGATCGACAGCGAGCCTGCCAAGAAATTTGTTGAGAAAAACGATGATCTTGAGATCGTTGAGGATATTTTTGATAAAGAGGAGTATGCAATCTGTCTTTCCAAAGATAATGCAGACCTTACCAAAGAGTTCAACGAAGCGCTGAAGGAGCTGAAGGATGACGGAACTCTGGATTCCATCAGAGATAACTACATCGGTGATGATGCAGGTAAGACACCGTATGAGACTCCTAAGGATGCAGATCACTCCAAGGGAACTCTTACCATGGCAACAAACGCAACCTTCCAGCCATACGAATACTATGACGGAGATAAGATCGTAGGTATTGATGTTGATATCGCTCAGGCTGTCTGCGACAAGCTTGGATATGAGCTGAAGGTCGAGGATATGGAGTTTGATGCGATCGTAAATTCTGTTAAATCCGGAAAAGCTGATTTCGGTGCTGCAGGAATGACAGTAACAGAGGATCGTAAAAAGAGCGTTGATTTCACTGATCCGTACACAACTGCAGAGCAGGTTGTTATTGTAAAGAAATAATTTTGCACAGAGGAATCAGAGGATTCTGAACGGATAAGCTGAGAAACAGATATTCGTTGCAGGGTTCAGTAGCGAATGATCAGGTTCCGGATATCCGGGTATGTTTTCCGGATTTCGGAACCTGTAGTTTTGGAAAGGGTGGAAATTTTGAGTCTTATTGAACAGTTTCAGTTTAACTTTCTGGACGACAATCGCTGGCAGTTCATTTTGTCCGGTCTGAAAAATACCATCATCATTACTTTTTTTGCTGTACTTCTTGGTATTTTTCTGGGATTTGTCATTGCTATTGTCCGTTCTACACATGATAAGACAGGTAAGCTTAAGATCCTTAATGTGATCTGTCGTGTTTATCTGACTGTGATCCGTGGCACCCCAACGATGGTACAGCTGCTGATCGTATTTTATGTTATTTTTGCAACCATAGATCCGGGTAAGATAGTTGTTGCCATTATCGCCTTTGGTATGAACTCTGCTGCATACGTGGCTGAGATCGTCCGTTCCGGTATCATGTCTATTGATCAGGGACAGTTTGAGGCAGGACGGAGCCTGGGTCTTAACTATACACAGACTATGATCAAGATCATTCTTCCGCAGGCGGTCAAGAACATCCTGCCGGCCCTTGGAAACGAGCTGATCGTACTTTTGAAGGAGACATCCATCAGTGGTTATATCGGACTTATGGATCTGACCCGTGGCGGAGACATTATCCGAAGCCAGACCTACAGTGCACTGTTCCCGCTGCTGGTAGTAGCTGCGATCTATCTTGTGATCGTTTGCTTCCTTACCTATCTGGTAGGAAGACTTGAAAGGAGGCTGAGAACCAATGAGCGTAAGTAATGAAGTGCTTCTGGATGTACAGGGACTTGAAAAGGCCTATGGCGGCAATCAGGTTCTCAACGGGATCACCACACAGATCCGCAGAGGTGAAGTAGTAGCCATTATCGGACCATCTGGCTGTGGTAAATCTACATTCCTCCGTTCCCTGAATCTCCTTGAGGAGCCGACCGGGGGAAAAATCCTCTTTGAGGGAACCGACATCACAGATTCCAAGGTGGATATCAACCGTCATCGTCAGAAGATTGGAATGGTATTCCAGCAGTTTAATCTTTTTCCACATAAGACAGTAAAAGAGAACATTATGCTCGCACCTGTGACTCTGAATCTTATGAGTAAGGAAGAGGCTGAAAAAACGGCACTGGAGCTTCTGGAGCGAGTAGGTCTTCCGGATAAGGCAGATTCCTATCCGGACATGCTTTCCGGCGGTCAGAAGCAGCGTATCGCCATTGCAAGATCTCTTGCCATGAACCCGGACGTGATGCTGTTTGATGAGCCTACATCTGCTCTTGATCCGGAGATGGTAGGAGAGGTCCTGGAACTGATGCAGGAGCTTGCAAGATCCGGCATGACCATGGTTGTGGTAACTCATGAGATGGGCTTTGCCCGCGAGGTGGCAACCAGAGTCCTCTTCATTGATGAAGGAAAGATCCAGGAAGAAAATTCTCCTAAGGAATTCTTTGCAAATCCAAAGAATAAGAGACTTCGAGAGTTTCTTTCAAAGACATTATAATGACATTATAAATATAAGAATATTAAAAACGGATGCTTTATCCTCCTGTGGAAATGCTGCAGGAGATAAAGCATCCGTTTTTTATAGTTACAGAATAGTGACGTAGTTATTTCACCGGCTGGTTCAGATCACTGTAGGTTACATCCTCAAAGGGGAGAGAGATGCGTTCTCTTCTAGCAGAGGAAAGGTAGATTCCTTTTACCATTTCCAGGGTTTTTCTGCCTTCCAGTCCGTCGATGGCAACGGGAAGATCCTCACGGACGGAACGATAGAAGTCACGGATCTGCAGGTGATGGCTGCTTCCCCAGTAATCAGGGCCCACATTTGTGGTCTCATAAGTGTTTCGGATCTCGGCATAGGTGCCGTCCAGCTCGTAATAGCCCATGTCCTGCTTAAGACCTAGGCGTCCTTTTTCTCCGATCAGTTCAATATTGATCGGGGAATCGGCTCCGTAAATGTTGCATGCATATAGATTATAAAGACAGCCGTTTTTGAACATGATAGCAGCGTCTGCGGCATCCTCTACCTTTACAAAATGGTGGACATAATTATGGATACTTCCGTCGATCCATTCCACATCGGAATCCAGCATATATCGAACACGATCAATGCTGTGGATCGCCTGGTCGATGAGAACACCGCCGCCCTCTTTGTCCCATGTTCCCTTCCAGTCACTTCCGCTGTAATAGTCGAGCGGACGGTTCCAGGTCAGATAGGAACGTGCGGTAAGGATTTTTCCGAAATCACCCCGCTGGATCATTTCGCGGAGCTTTTCCACACTTTTTGTGTAACGTGTCTGGAAGATAACGCCCAGCTTTACATGAGTTTCTTCGGCGGTACGGATCATTCTGTCTGCATCCTGAAGACAGGTGGCAATGGGCTTTTCGGTAAGGACGTTAATGCCGGCTTTCATGGCTTTGATGGCCATGACCGGATGCAGGAAATGCGGCAGACAGAGATGTACCACATCAATATCCTTATCCAGGATCTCATCAAAGTCCGTAGTCCAGGAACAGTTAAATTCCTCTGCAAAGGCTTTGGCAAGAGCTGGATCTTTGTCAACGGCATATACTAATTCTACTTCATCGCTGAGACGATGGAATGCATCCGCATAAGAGACGGAAATACGGCCGCAGCCTACAATAGCAGCTTTCAGTTTTTTCATGGCTTCCTCCTTATATCATCCGATAAAAAAATTCGTCAGATCCTGATTTGTAAAAGAATAGTGGATATCAAAAAAGTATTTCATGGCTCCGTTCAGGAACGAATCACTCTGGAGCTGGGAGTAACGGACAGTCACGTTATCTACCATCCTGCGGAACCCGGTTTTTTTCAGGTCTTCCCGTACTTCATTGAGAAAATATTCGCCAAGATCCGGAATCTTTCCGCCAAGAACGATCAGAGATGGATTTACGGTACTGATCAGATTACTCAGGGCGATGGACAGCTCCCATGCCATCTCCTTTACCATAGCAAGAGCGGTTGGATCGCGGAAGGTGGCAGCCTTTCCCAGATCTGAGAAGGTGATTTCTGAAAGTGCGCTTAAGGATGGAATCTGTCCGAATTCCGGGATCCTGTTTTTCAGAGCCTGCTCCGAGATCATAACTTCCAGACATCCGTGATTTCCGCAGATACATTCCGGACCGTGAGGATCAATGGAATAATGGCCGAACTGGGTAAAGGAACCGCTGGCAGTTCCGAGCATACTCCCTTCTGTGAAAAGGGTGGCACCGATGCCGCGGCCGAAATTGAGAAAAGCAAAATTTTTCTCTTTTATATTACCATAGACCTTTTCTGCGTAGGAATAGCAGGCGGTATCATTGAGAAGATCAACCGGGTATCCCGGGAATGCAGTCTTCAGAGATTTAATGATCTGAGTGCTTTCCATGGAAGGCAGATTCAAGGTCGTGGAATATACTTCATTGCTGGAGGCGTCGATCATGGCGGACATTACTATGCAGATGCCAAGGATACGGTCAGGAGCACAGTGTTCCAGAATGGATTCCCGGAAACAGGAGCCGGAGCATGCGACATGATTTTCATTTTCGGAAAGCTTCCGTGATTCATGAAAGACGGAAGTACCGGCAATGTCCACAAGATAAGCTTCGACAGCATTTTCATGCCAGTTCATGACAACAACGTAGTAGCTGTTCATCCGGACCTGAAGGCAGTTCGGCTTACGTCCGATGCTGTCGGATTCTCCGATACCGCTGTCCACAATGAATCCCCGTTCGATCAGTTCATCTACAAGAGTAGATACGGTTGTTTTGCTGAGCTTCGTCTGCTTGGCAAGGTGTGCTCTGGATATTCCGGGACTGGAATAGATGGAAGTATAGAGCCGTTTCATATTCGTGTTCTTAATAACCTGCTGATTAACAAGTTTCATAGTTTCTTTTCATCTCCAATCCTTTAAAAATAAACGGTACCGAAAAATATTAGTAAAGTCTCCGCACTAAATATATCCTATCATAGATACAGAAAATAATCAATATGTGGCTGTACAAAGAAAATATTGACTATCATAGAAGAAAAAATGTAAAAATACGACAATTCTAAAATGAAGAGCAATATAACACAGGCATTTTTTTGGAAGACTGGTAAAAAAATGGAGATAAATAGTACAGTGACAGGAATAATTGATTACAAATGCGCAAAATACACAAAAAAAATACTTGAAATATTGTTTATTATACAAGAAATGCACATTGAAAGACGGAAAAACGGGAAAGAATATTGACAGATACGGCAAAGGATGCTATCCTAAATCCAAGCTAAGAGCAGCAAAAAAGAGAGCTTGTAGCAAGAAACACAGACATTTTTGCAAAAAGCTTTTATTTTTTGGAATATTAGTTAGGCCACTGGACAAAAAAAGAGAGGTAGAGAGATGAGAATAGGCGTGATTGGATGCGGCGGAATGGGAACGACTCATTACTTATCCCTGAAAGTCTTATCAGAAAAAGAGGATGATGTTGAGGTAGTTGCCCTGTCTGACTGCAGAAAAGAATTTCTGGACAAGGCGGCATCATATTTTCCGGAAGCTGCCACGTATGAATACGGAATGGAACTGCTTGAAAAGGAACAGCTGGATATCGTACATATCTGTCTTCCAAGCTATCTGCATGCAGAACATGCAGTAAAGGCGCTGGAAAAGGGAATGAATGTACTGGTTGAAAAACCGGTATGTCTGACTGAAGAGGATTGCCAGATGCTTCTTGAAGCAGAAAAAAGATCCGGGAAGAAGGTTATGGTAGGCCAGGTAGTACGTTCCTTTGAGGAATATAAATATCTGAAGGAAGCTTACGACACAGAAAAATTTGGAAAGCTGAAATCTATTACTATGGAACGCATCAGCGGAGATGTGAAATGGGGATTCGAGGACTGGTTCCATAAGGAAGAAAAGAGTGGTTCTGTTGTGCTGGATCTTCACGTGCATGATCTTGATTTCCTGCGTTATATACTGGGGGAGCCGGACAGCTTCCAGGTAAATGCCAGCAGATTTGAAAGTGGTATGATCAATCATATCATCACGAAGTATGAATTCGGAGATATTTTTGCTACAGCAGAAGGTATCTGGGATGAGTCACCGGCAATGAAGTTCCATGCAGCGTTCCGTGCACATTTTGAGGATGCTACGATAGAATTTAACGGTGCCCAGTCACCGAGCCTGACAGTATATAAAAAAGACGGAACTGTGGAGACGCCGGAACTTAAAGCTGAATATGAAGGCGAAAGTGATGTGGCAGGGATCAATGTTTCCAATCTGGGACCATATTATACAGAAATCAAATATTTCCAGGAATGCGTCAGAGAAGATAAACCTGTAGAGGTTGCTCCTCTGATCGAAGGAGTAAGATCCGTACAGCTTGGAATTAAAGAGTGGAATGCGGCAAAAGAGTACGTAGACGCACACGAAAGCAAATAATGAAATTTTCACTGAAGGCAGTGAGAAAAATAAAAAAGGCTATTCAAAAGGAGGATATGCAAATGAAAAAAAGAGCGATTTCTATTCTGTTATCAGCAGCAATGATCTCATCAATGGTAGTTGCAGGAGGGGTAACTGCACATGCTGAGGAAAATGTAACACTGAATGTATTTGATGCACATGCTTATGGTCTGGATGAGTATGACGAGATGGTAAAAGCCTTCGAGGAATCACATCCGGGTGTAACTGTTGACGTACAGCATGCAGCTAACGATTATGACACACTGCTTCAGTCCAGAGTAAACTCCGGAGATACACCGGATGTATTTGATGCTGAGGCCGGAACAAAAGCGAAAATGTACTATGATTACGCTTATGACTGGAGCAATGATACAGAGGTTCTGGACAAATTCAATGAGGACGCTGTAAACCTTGGAAAAGATGATGAGGGAAATGTAAAATCTCTTCCATGGACCTATGAGAACATGGGTCTGATCTACAACAAGGACTGCTTTGAGAAAGCTGGTATCGACAAGCTTCCGACAAACATGGATGAGCTGGAAGAGGCATGCAAGAAGCTGAAGGATGCAGGCATCACTCCGTTTGCGCTTGCTTCAAAGGAAACATGGGTATTAGGACAGGTTGCAACACATTTCATGATCGACAAAGACAAAACAGCTGCTGAGACAGTAGATGCGATCAAATCCGGTGAGACAGCATTTGCAGATATGCCTAACTGGGAGAACCTTTACAAATTCCTTGATCTTGCTGTAGAGTATGGTCCGGACAAGCCGCTTGAGGTTGACTGGGAGACATCAGAGAATATGCTTGCAAACGGCGAAGCAGCTATGATCCATATGGGTGATTGGTGCCAGTCTACACTGGATTCCTTTAATCCGGATGCAAATCTTGCATTTCTTCCATTTCCGGTAGGCGCCGGTGAAGATGATGCAACTGTATTATCCTCCTGTAACTGGACTTATATTGTAAATAAAGATTCCAAGAATCTGGATCTTGCAAAAGAGTATTGTGAGTTTATCCTTACATCCGAAGAAGGCCAGAAATGGATGGCAGAAGGTGTAGGAGCTGTTCCTGGTGCAAAGTCTGATATGGAAGTGACCGGCGCTCTTGCAAATGATGCCAAGACCTATATCGACGCTGGAAAGACAAACGGCTGGATCCACACGATTGCTCCTGGCAGCTACGCAGATGAGTGTGGTCCGTATATCCAGTCTTACATGCTTGGAGACATGAGCGCAGATGAAGTAACACAGCTCTTCCAGGATTTCTGGACATCAGCAGAGTAACAAGGAACTCCAGGAGCCGAAGAGAAACAGATTTGTTGATTTTGGGCTGACGGAATGTAACTGACAAAAGAGGGAGACAGGCAGCAGCTTTGCCTGTTTCCCAAATATAAACCAAAGAAAAAATGAATTTCTGGAGGGGATAGGATTGAAAAACAAAAAAACAAAGGATCTGGCAATTTTTGCATTGTTTGTCTTTCCGGCAGTCGTTTTTGTACTGTTTGCCACAGATATTCCATTTGTAATGAATCTGTACTATTCGGTATTTAATTGGAATGGAATCGGCAAGAACATGGAATTTGTAGGACTTGCCAACTATGTGAAGATCTTTACTGCTGACCCGCTTTTCTGGAAAGGTGTCAGATTTACTCTTAAATTTGCAGTATTTTATGTTGTTATCGTAAACATTGTTTCTCTCACAGTCGCTATCGTAATGGCACGTGAGAACAAAGTGAACAGTCTTGGTCGTGCTTTTTATTATATTCCTTATATCATCAGTCTGACAGCGATCAGTCTGATCTGGAAATTTATCCTGGGACCTGGCTTTGAGGCTCTTTACAGTGTTACAGGATGGGAATTCTTTAACTGGAGCTGGCTTGGAACACCGAAGCTTGCTTTTTATGTGGTTGTTGTCATGGCAGTATGGCAGAATCTTGGTTTTTACATGGTCAATTATATCGCAGGAATCATTGCAGTTCCGGGAGAGCTTCTGGAAGCGGCAAGAATCGACGGAGCAACCTCTTTCCAGGTATTCCGCAAGATCACAATTCCGATGATCATGCCTGCGATCTCGATCTGTATGCTGACATCAATGACATTTGCGTTTAAGTTATTCGATATTATCATGGTATTTACAAAGGGCGGACCTGCGAATTCAACTGTTTCCGTTGCGTATAATATTTATAAGGAAGCTTTTGTTAACAGCAAATATGGTCTTGCTACTGCCAAATCTCTTGTATTTGTAGTATTTGTTCTGATCATTACAGCAATTCAGATGAAGATTACCAAGAGTAAGGAGGTTGAGGCATAATGAAGAAGAAACCAAAGAACCTGCGGCAGGTGAATGCACTGACGATCATTATTTTTGTATGTGCGATCTTCTGGCTGATGCCGCTGGTATTGATCTTTATAAACTCATTTAAACCCTATAATGATATGCTGCAGGACTTTCTGGCTCTGCCCAAGTCATGGAGCCTGAAGATGTATATGGAGACCTGGACGAAATTCGGTTTCCCGTCTCTGATCTTTAATACATTGCTTTATACATTCTGCACTGTCATCCTGGTAGTGCTTATGGCGCCGATGGCAGCCTATAAGCTCGCAAGAACAAAAAGCAGACTTAGCAAAATATGCTTTGTTCTGATCATCATGCCGATGATGGTTCCGTTCCAGTCTTACATGATCACCTTGACAAGACTGGTTTCCAACGTGAAACTGACTGGAACAAGAACCGGATATATTCTGGTAAGTGTGGGCTTATGTATGCCTCTGGCAGTATACATGATCCATGGATTTGTAAAAAATGTTCCTATCGATCTGGAAGAGTGTGCATGTATTGACGGCGCAGGTAAGATCCGCACCTATTTCAGCATTGTACTTCCGCTTCTGAAACCGATCCTCACGACGGTCGTTGTTTTGGATGCACTGGCAACCTGGAATGATATCATCACCAACCAGCTGATCGTTGGCGGAAACACAGTGGCAATGAATATCCAGAATGCACTGTACATGCAGTTTTCCGCACAGACAGCAGACTGGGAGCATGCACTTCCCGGAATCGTAATGTCCATGATACCGAGTCTTATCTTCTTTGTTGTGATGCAGAAGCATATTGTAGGTGGTATTACTGCCGGCGCGGTAAAAGGCTGATCTTGGTGGTATAAGTAGTATAATATGAGATAATACTGGAAGGAGAACAGAACCTATGAAAGTTGGAGTTTTGATCGAATTTACAAGCAATACAGATATTGATGCAAAATTTGCTGAGCTGAAGGAAATGGGTGTGGACAGCTGCCAGCTGGTATGCTGGGATCGTCCGACACTTCAGGATGATGCTATGGCAGAGTCCATTAATAAAGGTCTGGAGAAATACGGGATCCACGCAACCGCATTCTGGTGCGGATGGGAAGGTCGCAGAGTATGGGATTTCTATGAAGGACAGCTGACACTTGGCCTGATCCCGTCTGATTACAGAGTTGAGAGACTGAAGATGCTTATGGAAGGTTCTGACTTTGCGAAAAAGATCCATGTGACAGACCTGGCAACACACGTTGGCTATATGCCGGAAAATCCATACGACCCGAAATACGCGGAAGTATTGGTTGCATGTAAGGCTATTGTGGAAAAATGTAAGGAAAATGGTCAGAACTTCCTGTTTGAAACAGGACAGGAGACTCCTGTAACATTAAAGCGTGCGATCCAGGATATTGAGAAAGCTGTCGGAAAAGGAAATGTGGGAATTAACCTTGATCCTGCAAACCTGATCATGTACGGAAAGGCAAATCCGGTAGATGCTCTGGATGTTTTCGGTGAGTATGTCATGGGAATTCACGGAAAAGATGGAAAATATCCAACAGATGGACATCATCTGGGTGATGAGGTTCCCCTTGGCCAGGGTAAAGTAAATTATCCTGCATTTGTTGCAAAGCTGAAAGAGATCGGTTATCAGGGAGATATTACCATTGAGCGTGAGATCTCCGGTGAGGAACAGAAAAAAGATATCCGTATGGCCAAGGAGCTTCTGGATAAACTGATCGCAGAATAAGAGCTGAGGAAAAAACTATGATTATTTACGCAGGAAAAGATTATCAGGATGTAAGCAGAAAAGCAGCCAATATCATGTCTGCACAGATTATCATGAAACCGGATGCAGTTCTTGGACTGGCTACCGGTTCCACGCCTGTGGGCATGTATGCACAACTGGTAGAATGGTACAAAAAAGGGGATCTGGATTTTTCCAGGGTGACAAGTGTGAATCTGGATGAGTACAAGGGACTTTCCGGCGACAATGACCAGAGCTACCGCTATTTTATGGATCATAATCTCTTTGACCATGTAAATATTGACAAAGCACGGACCTTTGTGCCTGACGGACTGGAAGAGGATAGCGATAAGGCATGTGCACAGTATAACGAAATCATCCGGCAAACCGGAGGTGTGGATATGCAGCTGCTTGGTATCGGCGGGAACGGACACATCGGCTTCAATGAACCAGGAGATGCCTTTGAAAAAGAAACCCATTGTGTGGATCTGACAGAAAGTACCATCAGAGCCAATTCAAGGTTTTTTGAAAGCATGGATGAGGTCCCGAAACAGGCCTACACTATGGGAATCGGGAATATCATGGCTGCAAAAAAGATCCTTCTTGTGGCAACGGGAACATCCAAGGCAGAAGCCCTGTATAATTCCCTGTACGGACCGATCACACCGAAGGTTCCGGCATCTATCCTGCAGCTTCACCCGGATCTCACGGTTGTGGCAGATGAAGATGCACTGAGTATGATCCGCGAAAAAATAAAATAAAAATCCGGAATACAACTGCCGGATCAAAAAAGGATGGCTTCCGATTCCTACCTGTGCAGGAACGGAAGCCATCCTTTTTCTTTCCGCTGCTCAGTGGATTTCTCCACCGGCAGTTTTTTGTGCGGCTTTTATTTCGTTGTAACAGTATTTGATGATAGATTTTCTGGTTATGATCCCGATGAAGGAGCCCTGGTCATCTACCACCGGTACGAAGTTCTGATTAATGGCGCGATCCAGGAGATCTTCCATATTGGAATCTGCATGGACCGGTTTGTAGGTGGCGCGACGTGGGATCGCCATGATCGGGATTCCCTCTGTTTCCTTGATGTCGTGGATATCTGCACGGCGCATGCCCCAGAGGAGATCTCCCTCTGAGATGGTGCCGAGATATTTGCCGTCCATGGTGAGGATAGGAATGCAGGAGTACTTGCGGTGCTCCATTTTTTCAAGGGTCTGGCGAAGAGTTTCATCCTCAAAGATGTAGGCTACTTCGCTTTTGGGAATCAGAAAAAACAGAATGTTCACGTTATTACCTCATTTCCGCAAAAATTATAAATAAATCTGTAGGCTGTTTTAGAGAAGCTGAAGTCCGTGTGTCTCTGCAGCATCTGTGATCTCCTTCGGCCAGAGAGAGACATGTACTTCTCCGATGTGTGCTTTACGAAGGAAGAACATACAGATCCTGGACTGTCCGATACCACCACCGATGGTGTACGGAAGCTCTTTGTTCAGGATGGCCTTCTGGAATGGAAGCTCTCTTCGGTCATCACAGCCTGCTTCGGTAAGCTGGCGGTCAAGTGCGTCCTCGTCAACACGGATTCCCATTGAGGAAAGCTCAAGGGCAATGTCAAGTACCGGATAGTATACGAGGATATCACCGTTCAGTTCCCAGTCATCATAGTCCGGGGCACGTCCGTCGTGGCGCTCGCCGTTGGTGAGGGTTTTGCCGACTTTCATAAGGAAGACAGCACCCTTTTCACGGGTGATCCGATATTCACGTTCCTTCGGTGTGCAGTCCGGATACATGTCAAGAAGCTCCTGAGTTGTGATAAAAAAGATATCCTTCGGAAGGATCTCCTCGATGTAGTCATACTGTACAGCCATGTATTTCTCAGTTTTACGAAGGACACTGTAAATGGTGCGTACGGTTTCCTTGAGAGTCTCCATGGAACGCTCTTCTTTGGAGATGATCTTTTCCCAGTCCCACTGGTCTACGTAAACAGAGTGGATATTGTCCAGATCTTCATCCCGGCGGATGGCTACCATATCTGTGTAAAGACCTTCTCCGTGAGAAAATCCGTATTTTTTCAGTGCGTAGCGTTTCCATTTGGCAAGGGAGTGTACGATCTCGGCGTTGCTTCCTTCGATAGCCTTGATATCAAAGCTTACCGGGCGCTCTACACCATTAAGGTTGTCGTTAAGGCCGGATTCCGGTGCTACAAATGTTGGAGCGGATACTCGAAGAAGGTTCAGCTTCTGGGAGAGTGTCTGCTGGAAGAAATCTTTTACGGTTTTGATCGCAATCTGTGTGTCATGGAGGTTCAGGTCTGCATGATAGGTTGCGGGGATTGTGATTGTATTCATTATCGGCTCCTCCTGATGATTTTTGGGCTTATTGCTCTGTGGGGTATTATAGCAGAAAATGGGTGGAGTGGCAATATAATGAGAGGGGAAGTCTTTGGGGGATCGTAGAAAAATGCTGGGTATTAAATGCCTGGTGTGATATACTGAAAAAAATGCTTATGTTTACGACGGAAATATAAATATCCGTTTTGACGGATAGAATGGAGGGAGCTTATGGCAGGTCAAAGGTGTCAGGTTTGTGGGGGTAAGGTTGTAAATGGCAGGTGTTCATTATGTGGGATGCCTTACAGAAATGATGAGGTGTTATATCATCTGAATGAGCCCCGGGAGATACATTATAAACATGCTTCCGCCAAAGTGCGGGATATGATGCGGCAGTATGGACAGGATGCTGATCAAACAACACAACATAACGGAAACGTAAACCGGAATACGAACGCAAACCGGAATACGAATGCAAGCCGCAATACCGATTTGAATCGGAATCTAACCGGAAGCCGGAATACAGGTGCAGCAGCCGGACGTAAGACTGCAGCGGCAGTTAATACCAGGAATAAAACAACGGTGGGCAGAAATCGTGCAGAAGTTTTAGATCAGGGAAAAAAACAGCAAAAAAAAGATCAGAAAAGCAGTGGGGCAGGCTGGATCATATGGTTTATAGTGACACTGGCCATTCTGCTTCCGAAGTTATGGGATTTTCTTGCAGACTGGATCGGAACGAATTTGTGAGAATATTTCTGCAGTGAGATCAGGCAGTGCTAAGTGTCTGTATTTTCGTGTATACAGAAATATCCCTTTTCTTTTCTCCTCAGCTGTGTTATACTCATGCCTAGCACAACATATAGATGAAAAACAATATATAGAGGATATAGGTACTATATATAGTATTTTGCATAGCGACTTATATATAGCACAGGGAGGGATGAGCAATGTTATATGTGATCAAGAAAGACGGGACAAGAGAAGAGTTTAATCCGCAGAAGATCGTGGCTGCCGTGAACAAATCCGCAGAGCGTATTCTTTATACTTTTTCAGACGAGGAGAAGGATTTTATCTGCCGTTTTGCCCAGGAGCATGCGGATTCCCTTGGAAAGAATGAGATCGAGATCCAGGAGATGCACAACATCGTGGAGGGGGCTCTGGAGCGTGTGAATCCGGCAGTTGCCAAGAGCTACCGTGATTATCGGAATTACAAGCTGGATTTTATCCATATGATGGATGATGTCTATACCAAGAGTCAGGCAATCCGTTATATCGGTGATAAAAGTAATGCCAATACAGACAGCGCCCTTGTTGCCACGAAACGAAGCCTGATCTTTAATGAGCTGAACAAGGAACTCTATCGGAAGTTTTTTATGAACCGTAATGAGCTTCAGGCATGTAAGGACGGCTACATTTATATTCATGACCAGTCTGCACGTCTGGATACCATGAATTGCTGTCTGTTCGATGTGGCAGCTGTTTTAAGTGGCGGTTTTGAGATGGGTAATGTCTGGTATAACGAGCCGAAGACTCTGGATACAGCCTTTGATGTTATGGGGGATATCATTCTCAGTACAGCAGCACAGCAGTATGGTGGCTTTACAGTGCCGGAGGTTGATAAGATCCTGGCACCGTATGCAAAGAAGAGCTATGATAAATATATTTCCGAATTTATGAAATACTCGGATGAGAGCTGGAGTGGCCGTGAGGAGAGAGCTATTGAGTATGCTCTTGATAAGGTCCGCAGGGATTATGACCAGGGCTGGCAGGGAATTGAGTACAAGCTGAATACCGTCGGTTCTTCCAGAGGTGATTATCCGTTTGTTACGGTGACACTTGGTCTCGGAACCGAGCAGTTTGAGAAGATGTGTACGATTTCCCTTCTTGAGGTTCATCAGGGAGGACAGGGTAAGGCCGGACACAAGAAACCGGTACTTTTCCCGAAGATCGTATTCCTTTATGACAAAGAGATCCATGGTCCCGGAAAGTGCTGTGAGGATATTTTTGAGGCTGGTGTGGAGTGTTCCTCCAAAACCATGTATCCGGACTGGCTGTCTATGTCCGGCGCAGGCTATATTTCCAGTATGTACAGGAAATACAAGAAGGTCATCAGCCCGATGGGATGCCGTGCTTTCTTAAGTCCGTGGTATGAGCGTGGCGGTATGGAGCCGGCGGATGAGAATGATACGCCTGTTTTTGTAGGACGTTTTAACATTGGTGCGGTAAGCCTTCATCTTCCGATGATCCTTGCAAAGGCCAGAGCGGAGAGCAGAGATTTCTATGAGGTTCTGGATTTCTATCTGGAAATGATCCGTAACCTGCATATTCGCACTTACGAATATCTGGGACAGATGCGTGCATCTACCAACCCGCTTGCATACTGTGAAGGCGGTTTCTACGGCGGACATCTGAAACCGAATGAAAAGATTGGCAAGATCCTGAAGCCTATGACAGCTTCCTTCGGTATCACAGCGTTAAATGAGCTTCAGGAACTTTACAATGGCAAATCCATTGCTGAGGATGGGTCGTTTGCTCTGGAGGTCCTGAAATATATCAATGATAAGGTAAATCAGTACAAGAAGGAAGATGGTTATCTTTATGCGATCTACGGAACACCGGCAGAGAGTCTTTGTGGCCTGCAGGTAGAGCAGTTCCGTAAGATGTATGGAATCATTGAGGGCGTTTCAGACAGACCATATGTGAGCAACAGCTTCCACTGCCATGTAACAGAGGATGTAACTCCGATCGAGAAACAGGATCTGGAGGGACGTTTCTGGGAGCTCTGCAATGGCGGTAAGATTCAGTATGTACGTTATCCGATCGGCTACAATAAGGAAGCTATCCGTACACTGATCCGCAGAGCCATGGATCTGGGATATTATGAAGGAGTGAACCTTTCTCTTGCATACTGTGACGATTGTGGTCATGAGGAACTGGAGATGGATGTATGCCCTGTCTGCGGTTCCAGAAATCTGACCAAGATCGACCGTATGAACGGATATCTTTCCTACAGCCGTGTCCATGGAGATACCCGCCTGAATGAGGCGAAGATGGCTGAGATCGCTGAGCGAAAATCTATGTAAATACTGTCTGCCCGATCAACTGTGGAACAGTGATCGGATGTGGAGCCAGACAGTATAAAAAATATCCCGCAGAGCTGCAGGTAAGACCAGCAGCCGTCTGCGGGATATTTTTATGTAAAGTGAAGTTTTATAGTTCACTTTGTATTCTGAGTCCGTAAAATGATCATTTAATGATAGTTCCGGTCTTCTCACGGTAGCCGTCTTTTGCATGGGCCATGTCTGTGATGATGGTACGGCGTTCGGTTCCCTTCTCCACGAAGGAAACACCTGCTTCGATCTTAGGAAGCATGGAGCCTGCCGCAAACTGTTTGCCGGCAATATATTTCTTGGCATCTTCTGTGGAAATAGTATCCAGATAAGATTCGTGATCCGTATTATGGTCAAGGCTTACTTTCTCGACGCTTGTAAGGATCATCAGAGTGTCAGCGTTCAGTTCTTCTGCAAGAAGTCCTGCTGCCAGGTCTTTCTCGATGATGGCGCTGGCACCGTTCAGCTGAGTTCCCTGCTCAAGAACCGGGATTCCGCCGCCGCCTGCAGCAATGACGATCTGCTCTGCTGCAGAGAGGACCTTTACGGTTTCAATCTCTACGATCTTCTGTGGCTTCGGTGCTGCAAGGATACGTCTGTACTGGCCCTCGCCCACCTTTGTGACAAAGTTTCCTTTTTCTTCTTCAGCTTCGGCCTCTTCTGCGTTAAGAACACGTCCAATGATCTTTTCCGGCTCTGCAAATGCTTCATCGTATGGATCGATGACAACCTGTGTCAGAACTGTGCTGACCGGTTTGTAGATTCCTCTGGAGATAAGCTCAGCACGGATGGCGTTCTGAAGGTCATAGCCGATATAACCCTGGCTCATGGCGGAACATACGGACATTGGTGCAAATGTATAATCAGGATGTGCCTTACCGAATTCATTCATTGCGGTGTGGATCATCCCTACCTGCGGACCGTTGCTGTGGGAGATCACTACGCGGGTTCCCTCCTCTACCAGATCTGCGATTACCTTCGCTGCGAGTTTTGTAGCTGTTTTTTGCTCTGGAAGTGTGGTGCCAAGTGCCCGGTGGCCTAATGCAACTACTACGGTTTTTTCGCTCATAGGAAATACCTCGTTTCTCTTAAAAATTGGAATGAAATCAGTTACTGTATTCAGTAACGAGTACATCGAAAACGATGCACGAGTATTATATTTTATTATAAAAGACCTATGTGGGAAATGCAATAGAAAATCGAGTGTTTTCCGAGACAGGAAAAACCGCCTGATCCAGTCAGACGGTTTGATTCCTACTATTTTTTGAGGGGGGAGATAGAGAGTGGTTTTTCATCTATCCAACACCTATTATATAGAGAAAATATGTTTAAAATATGTCGTTAATCTAAAAGAAATGGAAAATTTATAAAGAAAGTTTAAACAAACTTTATAATTTTTATATCCGGTTGCACATGGGCTGAGAATGTGATACATTGAAAAAGTCTTGATCCTGCATTCTGCGGGATCTGTTCACGCATCGTTTCGATGCAGAAATCCATTTTATTTTATCGAAAAAAATATTGATCATGCACCATTTGCCGGGGAGGGATGCCTTTGTCTGTGGAAAAGTAAGCTTCTGTAAAAAAAACATGTGTATAAGAAATGCCAGATCAGGCAGAAATGAGGAAGAGACATGAAAAACAGAATATGGAAACAGATGAAGAAAGCCGGAATTGTGACAGTGCTGGCAGGAGCCATGCTGGGAGGAACAATAGAACCGGAGCTGACTCTGGGAGCAGATTTTTTGCCGGGACAGACACCATTTATCGATCAGAGTGTGTTCTGGAAAGACATAGAATCCGGACAGGCGGAGCTTGGAATCCGGATTCGCGGCCTGAATGAATGGCTGTCCGGGAGAAGGTTTTCGGAGGATAAGGAGAAAAATGAGAAGTGGGACGATGAACTTCAGAAGATTGAAGATCCATCGGTGGAGCAGGAAGAAGAGATAGAACCGGAGGATGACTTGCAGCAGGAAAAGGAGTCAGAACAGGAGCTGCCGGAGGATGACTTGCAGCAGGAAAAGGAGCCAGAGCAGGAGCTGCCGGAGGATGACTTGCAGCAGGAAGAAGAGCCAGAACAGGAACTTTCAAAGGATGAGGATGACTTGCAGCAGGAAGAGAAGGCAGAACAGGAATTGCCGATGGATAAGGTTGTGGAAGGAATCGGAATAGAAATGGAGGAAGGATATGAGCACGTGGAGCAGCTGGCATCCGGGGAAACAGTACAGCCGGAGGATGAAGAGCAGGAGAAAACGGGTCCGCTCACACCGGAAGGAACGTCGACCGGAGGGGAAAATGTAGGGAATGAAGAAGGTGAGTCTGAGGAGACGCAAAAGCTGATGCTGGTCACGTATATTTCGGAGTATTTTGTTCCGGAAACGGATTCTGTCCCGAAAAATATGGCTGCACAGCAGATTTCTGTAAGGAGCCAGAGCGGTGAAGCTACAGAGATCACAAAGCTGGAAAGCGTGCTGAACGTGGAGAAGAACGGGCAAGATGAGATTTTTTTCCGTATCCCACTGATTCTGCGGCAGGAATACCGTTTTCCGGCAGAGAAAAGCAGTTATCCTGTGACTCAGGAGGAACCGCTTCAGAAGGACTGTACCGGTGCGGGAACCTTTCTCATGACAGAAGAAAACGGGGAAGAGCTGGTGATCGCAGAGGGGATCTCGCCTATGCTGGACGTGGAGGCTGCTGAGGCTGATATGGAATTGTCGGTAATTGCACAGAATGAAAAAATGAAAGCAGGGCAGACCATCCGTTATCAGGTGGAGATAGCCAATACCGGAAAGCTGGATCTTGCAGATATCCGTCTGACCAGCAACCTTTCCTGCCCTAAGATCCGGCAGCTGTGGGAAGATGCAGAAGGCCTTCTGACAGAAGGAGCTGTGGCGGAATTTGCAGAATTAAAAGCCGGAGAGAGCAGGAGCTTTTATGTACAGGCGCCGCTTCTGGATGAACAGGAAAAAGATCTGGAGCACCAGGTGGAAGCAGAGGCCAGGGTGAAGGACAGAGCGGATGAAGTGATCCGGAAGAACGCCTCCACTATAAATGGTCTGGAGGCACTGAAGGCGGATCTTTCTGTAAAGAAAACTGCAGACAAAGAAACCGCTGCACCGGGTGAGACTGTGACCTATCAGATATGTATCGTGAATACCGGTGAAAAAACGCTTCATTCGGTTGTGGGAACGGAGCGCTTTCAGGCAGCAGGGATCCATGCACAGTTTCTGGAGCAGGAAGGTGTAACGCTCAACAGCAGCCGTACAAAGGCAATGATCCAACAGATCCCGCCGGGAGAGGCAGTTTCTCTTCAGGCTGTGGTGAAGATCCCGGGAAAAACAGCGGATCAGAAGCTTTTTAACCAGGTGACGGTCACAAGCCAGGAAACCGGAGAGCGATTGATGGAGGCCTCCGCTTCTGTCATGGTAAAAGGAGAGGTGGCTATTACGCCGGAAGAAGGGCTGCCTTTGCAGGGAGATGACCAGGGTCCGGCTTCCGGTCAGATACAGATGGCAAGAACTGCGTCCACACATCCGAAGACCGGAGATGATACCAGGAGGGATTTGTGGACGCTTCTGGCAGTGACAGCTTTGGTGACTGTGCTGGGCGGCATCTGGCTCCGGAAAAAATATGCGGATATTTATGGAAAAAGCTGATGTTACTGAGAACGGAGTGAACAGTAACAAGCTGATATTTTACAAGGCGGCCGTACCTCAAAGAAACGTTGAAAACAGGGGGGAGGTGTGCTATTCTATATGGTATGTACAGAAAATAAGAACAGTATATTTCCCGCCTCCGGTGTGCTGCCCGTCAGACCGGAAAAAGGGAAGATGGAGGAGAAAAATGAATCTTTTATCCTTATTGGAGCATCTTGAATACAAATGCCTTCAGGGAAGTACAGAGCAGGAGGTTTCTTCTGTTGTATATGATTCCCGCAAAGTAGAAGAAGGGAGCCTTTTTATCTGCATCAGAGGTGCGGTCGTGGATGGACATAAATTTATACCTGATGTTGTGGCAAAGGGTGCGAAGACACTCATCGTGGAAGAAGCGGTGGAGGCACCGGAGGATGTGACAGTGATCCAGGTAGAGGATACCCGTTACGCCATGGCCTTTATTTCAGCAGCATGGTTCGGACATCCGGCAGAAAAGCTCAAAACCATCGGTATCACCGGAACCAAAGGAAAAACAACTACAACATATATGGTGAAATCAATCCTTGAGAATGCCGGATATAAGGTTGGCCTGATCGGAACCATCGAGGCTGTTATCGGGGAGAAGCATATCCCGGCAGCCAACACGACACCGGAATCCTATATGGTACAGAAATATTTTCATGATATGGTAGAAGCAGGCTGCGATGCGGTCGTTATGGAGGTTTCCTCACAGGGACTGATGCTTCACAGAACCCAGGGATTTGTGTTTGATTTTGGAATTTTCACAAATATTGAACCAGATCATATCGGACCGAATGAGCATAAGGACTTTGATGATTATCTGCATTGCAAATCCATGCTTCTCAGACAGTGTAAGGTTGGTATCGTAAATCGTGACGATGAACACTTTGACCGCATTATCGAAGGCCACACCTGTAAACTTGAAACCTATGGATTTTCCGAAAAAGCAGATCTCCGTGCAGAGGACGCCAGACTCGTTGGAAGAAAGGGCTATCTGGGAATTTCCTATCATGTTAAGGGACTTATGGATTTTCCTGTGGAGATCGATATTCCAGGTAAGTTCAGCATTTACAATTCTCTGACTGCCATTGCCATCTGCCGCCATTTTAAGGTATCCGAGGAGAATATCATCAAAGCTCTGAAGGTGGCCAGGGTCAAAGGCCGTATTGAGATGATCAAGGTATCTGACGAATTCACATTGATGATCGATTACGCACATAATGCCATGGCGCTGGAGAGCCTTCTCGGAACACTGAAGGAATATGATCCGCACAGACTGGTATGCCTGTTTGGCTGTGGCGGAAACCGTTCCAAGCTGCGCCGTTATGAGATGGGTGAGGTTTCAGGAAAGATGGCAGATCTGACCATCATTACTTCAGATAATCCGCGAGATGAGGATCCACAGGCCATCATCGATGATATCAAGATCGGAATGGCAAAAACAGATGGAAAATATGTAGAGATCCCGGATCGTAAAGAGGCGATCGCCTACGCGATCCATCACGGTGAGCCGGGAGATATCATCGTCCTTGCCGGAAAGGGCCATGAGGATTATCAGGAGATCAAGGGTAAGAAATATCCCATGGATGAGCGTGTACTGATCCGGGAGATCCTGGAAGAAGATCAGAAAGCGTAAATGGATGATCTATGCAGATGTGATCATTGATATTTCTCATGAAAAGCTGGACCGGGATTTTCAGTATCGTGTACCTGAGGAACTGGTGCAGGCAATAAAACCCGGAGTTGTGGTCACAGTGCCCTTCGGAAAGGGAAATACCCTTCGGAAAGGCTATGTGACCGGGATCTCCGGAACGGCAAAATATGATGCGTCAAAGCTCAAGGAGATCCGGGGAGTGTCCACAGACAGTGAGACAACAGAATCCCGGCTGATCGCACTTGCGGCCTGGATGAAGGAGACCTATGGCTCCACCATGATCCAGGCACTGAAAACAGTTCTGCCTGTAAAAGACAAGGTCCGTGCAAAAGAGAAAAGACTGATCCTTTTTACAGGGAAAAAGGAAGAGGGGCAGGCACTTCTTGGCAAGCTGGAAGGCAGCCGCTTTAAAGCACGTGAGCGGTTCCTTCGGGCAATCCTGGAGGCCGGGAGCCTGGATTATACCTATGCCTCCAAAGAGCTTGGAGCCGGCATTTCCGTCCTTGATTTTTTTGAAAAAAAAGGTCTGATAACTATTGAAAGTCAGGAAATGTATCGCATTCCCGAGGGGCTCGGCCTGGTGAAGGAGAACATGGAGCTGAGTCTGAACCAGGAACAGCTTTTGGCGGCAGAGCAGATCTTTCGGGAATGGCAGGAGCCGGACCCAAGGCCTGCACTTCTTTTCGGAGTGACCGGAAGCGGAAAGACCCAGGTTTATATGCGCCTGATCCAGAAGGTACTGGAGGAGGGAAAACAGGCGATCGTGCTGATCCCTGAGATCGCGCTTACTTATCAGACAGTCAGGCGCTTTTATGCCATGTTCGGAGATAAGGTTTCGGTTCTGAACTCCAGACTTTCCCAGGGAGAACGTTATGATCAGTTCAAAAGAGCAAAACGTGGTGAGATCCAGGTGATGGTAGGACCCAGATCCGCACTGTTCACACCGTTTTCAGATCTGGGACTGATCGTTATCGACGAAGAGCATGAACCCACCTACAAAAGTGAGAATACGCCAAGGTACCATGCACGTGAGACTGCCATTGAGAGGGCACGAATGGAACATGCCCGTGTGGTCATGGGATCAGCCACTCCGTCATTGGAAGCCTACAGTCATGCCTGTGACGGAGAATATCTTCTGGTAAAGTTAAACGCACGTTATGAGGAAAGGCCTCTTCCACAGGTATCAATCGTGGATCTTCGGGAAGAATTAAAGAAAGGAAACCGCTCGGTACTGAGTCTGGAGCTGAAGAGGGATCTGGAGCAGGTCCTTGAAAGAAGAGAACAGGCCATGCTGTTTCTGAACCGGAGAGGATATGCGGGCTTTGTTTCCTGCAGAGCCTGCGGTCACGTTATGAAATGTCCCCACTGTGATGTATCTCTAAGTGAACACAATGGCAATCGTCTGATCTGTCATTATTGCGGCTATGAGACTGTGAAACCGGAAATCTGTCCGTCCTGTGGTTCACCGCACATTGGTGGATTTAAGGCAGGAACCCAGCAGATCGAGAAGGTCATTGAAAAAGAATTCCCGAAAGCCAGGGTACTTCGAATGGATTTTGATACCACAAGGACCAAGGACAGCTATGAGAAGATCCTGGCTTCTTTTGCAAAGCATGAGGCAGATATTCTGGTGGGAACCCAGATGATCGTCAAGGGACATGATTTTCCGAATGTGACTCTGGTAGGAGTGATCGCAGCAGATCTTTCGCTGAATATGGATGACTATCACTGCGGGGAGCGTACATTCCAGCTTCTGACTCAGGCAGTTGGACGTTCCGGCAGAGGGAATCGGCCGGGGCAGGCGGTGATCCAGACATATCAGCCGGAGCATTACAGTATCCAGGCTGCAGCTATTCAGGATTATAAGAAATTTTATAAAGAAGAAATGGGGTATCGGATGCTTCTGGACTATCCGCCGGCAGCCCATATGATGACTGTTTTTGGCGCCTGCCAGGATGAAGAACTTCTGAAAAATGCCATGTATTATATAGAAGTTTTTATCCGCAGGGTAAGTCCGAAGGAAGAGCTTCACATGATCGGACCTGCAGCTGCATCGGTAGGTAAGGTAAAGGATGTTTATCGTCAGGTGATCCATCTGAAGCACAGGGATATCTGCTTTCTCACAGCAGTCAGAGAGAAGCTGGAGAAATATATAGAGATAAATTCCGGATTCCGGAAAATATACATTCAATTTGATATGAATTAAAGGAGAAAAAAATGGCACTTAGAACAATCCGTGTACAGGGGGATTCTGTACTGACAAAAAAATCCCGGACAGTAGACAAAATGACACCGAGGATCGGGGAACTGATCACAGATATGCTGGATACCATGTATGATGCAATGGGTGTTGGCCTCGCTGCACCACAGGTAGGAATCCTGAAACGTATCGTTGTCATCGATGTAGGTGAGGGCCCGATCGTGCTGATCAATCCGGAGATCCTTGAGACAAGCGGCGAGCAGACCGGTGACGAGGGATGCCTGAGCGTTCCGGGAATGGCAGGACAGGTAACACGTCCGAACTATGTGAAGGTAAAAGCACTTGATGTAAATATGGACGAACAGATCTACGAGGGAGAGGGCCTTCTGGCAAGAGCGTTCTGTCATGAGATTGACCATCTGGATGGAAAAATGTATACAGAACTTGTGGAGGGAGAACTTCACAAGGTAACTTATGATGAAGAAGACTAAAGGCGGGATACTATGAAGATTATTTATATGGGAACTCCGGACTTTGCGGTGGCGCCTCTTGCAGCACTGGCAGAGAACGGATATGAAGTGGAGGCTGTGATCACACAGCCGGACAAACCGAAGGGCAGAGGCAAAACTCTGATGCCTACTCCTGTAAAAGAAGAAGCACTGAAACACGGGATCCCGGTACTGCAGCCGGTGAAGGTAAGAGATCCTGAATTTGTGGAAGAACTGAAAAATCTTGCACCGGACATCATCATTGTTGCGGCATTCGGGCAGATCATTCCAAAGAGCATCCTGGATATGCCGAGATTCGGATGTATCAATATCCATGCGTCTCTGCTTCCTAAATATCGTGGAGCTGCACCGATCCAGCAGGCGGTGATCGACGGTGAAAAAGAATCCGGCGTTACCATTATGCAGATGGGAACCGGTCTGGATACCGGTGATATGATTTCCAGGATCGTGGTTCCGCTTGCCAAAGATGAGACAGGTGGAAGCTTGTTTGATAAGCTCGCACAGGCAGGTGCAGAGCTTCTGGTACAGACTTTACCGTCCATTTTTGACGGAACTGCAACCCGCGAGAAACAGCCGGAGGAGAGTCCCACACCATATGCTGCCATGATCTCAAAAAAAATGGGGCTTCTGGATTTCAGCAAAAATGCGGAAGAACTGGAGCGTCTGGTAAGAGGCCTTGATCCATGGCCAAGCGCTTTTACCTTTATCAATGGAAAAACATTGAAGGTTTGGAAGAGCTCTGTTCTGGAAAAACAGACACAGGAAGCACCGGGAACTGTGATAGCCGCTGACAAAGGAGGAATCCAGGTAGCATGCGGCCAGAAGGTACTCGTGCTCCATGAAGTGCAGTTGGAAGGCAAAAAACGCATGGAAGCGGATGCGTTCCTTCGGGGATATCAGTTGAAACCAGGAGACATGTTCAGAGATTCCAGGGAGTGATGAGTTATGTACGGATATGGTTATTACGGATGGGGAATGGACCCCACGATTCTTTTGCTCGTGATCGGAATGCTTCTTTCTCTTGCGGCATCCGCGAAGCTGCGCAGTACCTTTGCAGTCTATAAAAAGGTCCGGAGTCATTCAGGTATCACTGGTGCGGAAGCTGCACAGAGGATCCTGAGAGCGGCTGGGATCACAGACGTACAGGTGGTTCCGATCCGCGGAAGTCTTACGGATCACTATGATCCGAGAACGAAAACGGTTTCCCTTTCAGAAGATATTTATGGAAGAAATTCTCTGGCGGCTGTGGGGGTGGCAGCACATGAATGTGGCCATGCGATCCAGGATGCGATCAATTATGCACCACTGAATATCCGTTCAGCCATTGTACCTGCCGCAAATATTGGTTCCCAGCTTTCATGGCCGCTGTTTATCGCAGGACTGATCTTTTCCATTGATCCGCTGGTAACTCTGGGAATTGTTTTGTTTTCACTGGCAGTACTGTTTCAGCTGGTGACACTTCCGGTTGAAATCAATGCGTCTTCCAGAGCGCTTAAAATGCTGGAAAGTACAGGTATCTTAGGTGCAGATGAAAAAAAGGGTGCAAGAAAAGTACTTACAGCGGCAGCGCTTACCTATGTAGCAGCTCTGGCGGCATCTATTCTGCAGCTTCTGAGACTGATTATCCTTGCAGGAGGTAGAGATCGTGATTAGCAGCGGAGTAAATACCAGAGAACTGATCCTTGAGATCCTGTTACAGATCGAGGAGGAGGGTGAGCACAGCCATATTGCGATCCGGAATGCGCTTTCCAAATATCAGTTTCTTCCGAAACAGGAACGTAGCTTTATTACAAGAGTATGTGAGGGAACCCTGGAATACAGGATCTATATTGATTATGTCATCGATTCTTTTTCCAAGGTTTCTGTAAACAAGATGAAACCGCAGATCCGTGAGATCCTGAGAAGTGCGGTATATCAGCTGAAATTTATGGACAGTGTTCCGGACAGTGCAGTATGCAATGAAGCGGTAAAGCTGGCACAGCGAAAAGGCTTTTATAATCTAAAGCCCTTTGTCAACGGGGTGCTCCGTACGATCGCAAGAGAGATCGGTGATCTGGAGCTTCCTTCCAGGGAAGAAAACGAAGTCCGTTATCTTTCTGTGAAATATTCCATGCCGGAATATCTGGTAGAAAAATGGAAAGCAGCCTACGGAGTGAAGACTACGGAGAAGATCCTGGAGGATTTTCTGACAGAAAGACCGATCACAGTACGGTGCCGTACTCATAAGGCGTCTCTGAGAGAGATCGTCACCAGTTTGAAGTCTCAGGGAGTGACAGTAGAACAGGCTCCTTATCTTCCCTATGCACTGAAGATTTCCGATTACAATCATATTTTGACACTTGAGACCTTCCTTCAGGGAAAGATCCTGGTGCAGGATGTAAGCTCTATGCTTGTAGCGGAAGCTGCAAGTCCGAAAAAAGGTGACCATATCATCGATATGTGCGCTGCACCAGGTGGAAAAAGCATCCATGCGGCAGACAAAATGGGGGATTACGGAAATGTGGATGCCAGAGATGTAAGTCAGTATAAGGCAGATCTTATCAAAGAAAACATCCACAGGACCGGAGTGATCAATGTGGAAGCCAGAGTTCAGGATGCAACGGTATATGATCCGGATTCCGAACAGGCTGCGGATATTGTGATCGCGGATGTACCGTGCTCTGGTTATGGAGTTATCGGCAAGAAACCGGAAATCAAATACCGGGCAACTCCGCAGAAACAGGAAGAGATCGTAATGCTCCAGAGAATGATCCTGGATAAGGCTGCAAAGTATGTGAAACCGGATGGAACGCTGATCTTCAGCACATGTACCATTGCCCGGGAAGAAAACGAAGAAAATGTATTATGGTTTTTAAAGAATTATCCGTACCGGCTGGAAAGCCTGGATCCGTATATTCCGGAGGAACTGCACTGTAAATCCACGAAGCTTGGCTATCTGCAGCTTCTGCCGGGAATACATAAGACAGATGGATTCTTTATTGCCAGATTCAGAAGGAAATAACAGAAAATGACAGATGTAAAATCCATGACCATGGAGGAATTGAAGGAATTCATGACAAAGATCGGTGAAAAGCCTTTCCGGGCGAAACAGATCTATGCATGGCTTCACCAGCAGCTGGTTACCTCCTGGGATGAAATGACAAATCTTTCCAAAAGCCTCAGGGAAAAGCTTTCGGCTTATCCGATCACAGCACTGACCCAGGCAGATGTAAGGATCTCAAAAATTGACGGAACCAGAAAATATCTGTTCCAGCTGGAAGATGGAAATGTGATCGAGAGTGTTCTCATGCGGTATCACCACGGAAATTCTGTGTGCATTTCTTCTCAGGTGGGCTGCCGTATGGGATGCAGATTCTGTGCATCTACCATCGGAGGACTGACCAGATGCCTGAAACCGTCCGAGATGCTGGATCAGATTTACCGTATCCAGGCAGATACCGGCGAACGTGTGGCCAATGTAGTTGTGATGGGAACCGGTGAGCCGATGGATAATTATGACAATCTTGTCCGTTTTGTCCGGATCCTTACCGACGAAAACGGTCTTGGGATCAGTCAGAGAAATGTGACGGTTTCTACCTGTGGGATCGTGCCGAAGATGTATGATCTGGCTGAAGAAAAGCTTCAGATCACTCTGGCACTTTCCCTTCATGCTCCAAATGATGAAAAACGACAGGAACTGATGCCGATCGCGAATAAGTATTCCATGGATGAGGTTCTGGATGCCTGCAGAAATTATTTTGACAAAACAGGCCGAAGGATCACCTTTGAGTACAGTCTTGTAGCTGGCGTCAACGACAGTGAAGAAGATGCGAGACAGCTGGCAGGCCGTATAAAAGGCATCAATTGCCATGTAAATCTGATTCCGGTCAATCCCATCAAGGAACGCTCCTATGTGAGGTCTACTCGACAGGCTGTGGAGAATTTCAAAATAAAACTTGAAAAATACGGAATTAATGTTACTATTAGAAGGGAAATGGGCAGCGATATCGACGGTGCCTGTGGACAGCTAAGAAAAAGTTACATGGAAAAAACAGAAAGCGAGA
>OGOM01000620.1_pt1 | contig 33336 bp, 24 predicted proteins | sample 1552681 | NCBI WGS metagenome assembly OGOM01 (sample SAMEA2580188, study PRJEB22360) | human gut metagenome | biome: human gut; feature: human-associated habitat; material: faeces | place: Denmark | collected 2008/2010 | reverse complement strand
TAGGGAGTATCAATAAATTATGGCTGTTTGGTGTTTCACCTTACAGCCATATCTTACTTTGATATTCGCTTCATTTGGTCGCTTGTTAAGCGACAATTCAATGAAAGGCGCAAGCAAGGATGCTTGCGCCTCTGGATTTCTCAGGATGTGTGATGTGCGTAAAACTCGCTCTCTGCAACACGAATCACGAAATTGTATTCCAGTCGATTTGCCTTGGACATGTCGATGTTATACCGCTTACTGACCTGACGCAAATAGGCAAAATACTCTTTGTCCTCACGAGTCAACGGAGACACCCAGCCAGTCCGTGAAGCATGATCTTCTACCTGACGCAGATACTCAAGCTCTTTTTGTTCCATCGCAGCACACCTCCGGAAAAGATAGCATATCAATCAGAGTTCCACCGACGAAAAGTCGCAGCACCTGATAACTATTATGCGCCAATCAGGCTTTGATCGAATGCAAACAGCGCCTCATTGATCTCAAACACGTTGTAGTTCCCTCGCTCGACAAAATACTCCACGATGATGTCGAATTTGCTGGAGTGCGACAGGGCAAATCCTGCTTTCGAGAGCATATCCTTCAATTCGTCAAGCGGCAATTCGAGTGCAAGCGCAAAGGCAATCACAGTAGGCTTTGATGGCCGATAGAGCTTATCCGTCCGAATCTTTGAGAACAGCTTTCGATCGATGTTGGCCTTCTTATAGCACTCTGCATCCGTCATACCACATTCATCAATCTTACGCAGCAGCATCTCGGAAAAACTCTCGTCGATCTGCTTCAGCGCATCGTCTAGGGATGCTGCCTTTGTTACCATAGGGGCAGCGGGGATAGGGCAGCTCTCTTCCACTACAAGGCTATGTAGCCGGCTGATCCGCTCAGCATAGCTGTCTCGATGCTCTTCGACATATCGGTCGTCTATGTAGGCGTTGATGTCCGCAAACAACTTGCTGCTGATCTGATACGCCTTGCGATCGAAGATGACGATGTAAACCATCATATCGTTTTCAAGCAGAAAACTGCTGATCGTGTCGATAGCAACTTTGAGGGCTGCATCCTTTGGATAGCCAAAGATCCCCGAGGAGATCAAAGGGAATGCAATCGACTCGCAACCATGCTCCTTTGCGAGTGCGAGTGACGTCTGGTAGCACGAGACAAGCTTGTCATGCTCCCCATACTGCCCACCGCACCAGCGAGGGCCAACCGCATGGATCACATATTTGCATGGCAGCTTATATCCCTTTGTTATCTTGGCACTGCCAGTTTTGCATCCATTGAGCATTTCACATTCGGCCAGGAGTTCCGGGCCGGCGGCACGATGAATGCAGCCATCTACGCCGCCACCACCCAAGAGGGAACTGTTTGCGGCATTGACGATCGCGTCAACCCTCATTTTTGTGATGTCATTTCTTACGATCTGGAGCGGCATAAACAGACCTCCTGTGATATCTGCCTTCTGATTAATTAAACGGCGAGCTTCTTTGGCAATAGATATATCTTCTTATCATCGAAGCAGATTTGCTCGGTACGGTTATAGATCTGGATCATCTCATCCATCTTTTCCATGAACATCCGTGTGCCAGGATTGCCTATGGAAGCGAATCGGTGTACGGCATCCTTTTCCATATCGAGAGCACCCTTCTTCAAGTGTGTTCCGCCATCCTGAAGGAGTTCATCAACTGGCCCCTCTCTTACGAGAGGGATACTTCCAATGAATTTCCCGACTGCATTTCCTGCTGTGCCGAAACCTTTCAGGACATTGGCTTCTACTGCTGAGTTACTCAGCTTCTCTAAATAGTGCGAGCTCTCCTCGAACAGATCGCGGTAAGCGTCCGACATCTGCTGCAGCTCATCTCGAATCCCGGAAATGTAGGATTCTTTGAAATTGCCGCTGAGCATGACCTCCATGAGGGAAGACAGCGAGAACGTATAAAGGGACAAGCGGTAGTATTTGAATTCCTTTTCCAAAGAGGTGAATGCCTGTTCCACATTAGCCTGTGTGACGATACGCTGCTTTTTCCCGATCAACTCAGCGATCTTCTTCTGGTAACCAAGCATGTTCTTGCGTGCGCGATTTTGGTAGGTGAGGACCTGATTATGATTGCCGCTGACGAAACGCTCGTTGTCCCAGTTATCCTTATACTTTCTGATGATGCTCATGAGGCTTTCAATGTCCGCTTCAATCTCAGATTCCTTTTCGATTTCAAGGAACGAGATGATCTGTCTCTGCATATCCTCAATTTCCCCAAGTTCCTGTTCGATTGAGAATAGGGCGACCGCCATCATCATAGTAGCGGGATTGAATGCTGCCGCTGTCTGTGTGGTAGCTGTAATTGGCCCTGCTTTTTGTAGCTGAACCATTTTGGATGTTCCTTCTGCAGTTTTGAGTGAGGCCCAGAAATTTCCGTTCTTTGCCGCTTTCAGGACATCACCGACACCAGCGTTGGCTATCGTATAGAGCCCATCCGCAGCGAGACTCGTCGTCTGTGTAACGGTATTCAGTGCGGGGATGAGCGAAGAGACTCCAGCACCAAGCGTAGAGAGTTCCGCAATAGGAACGCTTAGCACGTCTCTGCCGTTCAGAGCAATCCTTGCATCCGCCAAGAGACTTTGCGTAACATCCAATAATGCGCCCGTATCACCGTCAGGCTGAGTCTCTATAGCGGTGTTCGTATTGATGATCTCTCCCATGTCTTATCCTCCTCAAACGATTGAGAGTGTTCTCATTAGAGCCGTTGCTTTTTTCGCGGATCGGAAAAAAGGCCGTGTGGGAGCGGCCGCATACAATAATGCTTTACACGACCGATGCCCCGAAGGGCATTAGAGACAGCTTGGCCATTTTGAAGCACTGCTTTCCGATTGGAATGCCAAGGATCGTGATGCACCAGAGACAGCCCAGAATGCAGTATCCGATTGCCATCTCAAGGCCAAAGAAAATGATCCAAATCAGGTTGACGAGGAAGGAAAAGCCTCCACCGCCATACACAACTTCTTTTCCAAACGGGAAAAAGGCGAGACTTGCGAATTTGAAGCATTGCAAGCCAACAGGTATGCCGATGATGGTGATGCACCAAAGACAGCCGGCCAGTACCCAGGCAAGCCCGCCGATCAATCCTCCAAATAGGAACCAAAGAATATTTCCAATCGTAGACATAGTCGTCACCTCAATTTCTCGCTATTTCGCACCCATTGCAAGCTGTCGCTCGATCCATGCCATCAACAGCCTTACGATGCGTTCCTGCTCATCCATCGTCAGCTCACGGCCTATCGGGACATGATACCACTTGTTCAAGCAGCTGCGACAGCAGCAGGCGCAGGCGTGCTGGGCAATAAATACCGGATGCCCCCTCATAGGAGTCTGTTTGCCATCATTTGCTATAAATGCGGGAGCTTCTCTCTTTGCAATAAAGTCCTCTGCATGTTGTCTGATCGTATCAAGTCCCTTTTGGTTTATGTAATCTATGTCTTTCTGCTTCAAATGAAAACTGCTTCGAAATTTGGAATTGTCCAGTCTCTCGAACAACTGCCTGTACCACTCGTCCTTTGTCATCAGAACTTCACTACTTCCGAATCATGCGTAAATGATGAAAATGTTGCTGTAGCATTTTTAAAATAAAATACCTCTGTGTTTCCATCGTCTGCTGAATACATCTTCTGTAATGATGGGTAAGCATCAAGCATCGACTGTCTGGCTTCCCTTCTGTCATCTTCCACAAGTTCTCCTGCTACACGAAGCCACTCTCCATTTTTAAATGCACAGATTTCTACCTTTGGATTTGCATGAATCTGTTTTGATACCTCTTTCACCTTACCTGTCTGAATATAAAGTTTCCCCTCAAAAATGTGTGCTGTACCAAAAGGTCTGACTCTTGGCTGGTTGCCTTCTACGGTTGCTAAATAATATGTTTCTGCTTCTTTTAAGAATTTTTCTACTCGTTCCATGATAAAAACCTCCCTTGCTTTACTTAAACAAGCCCATTATACTAAAACTCGTTTTCTTATAACATCAATATCATAAATATTGATGTTAAATATGACAAATCAATGTGCAACATGTATTACCGTGTGCAATTATGCCACTGGGAGCCTACAATAAGTCGCAATATGGCACAATCAAACAGATGAATATACCGAAATTAGTATCTACCTCTGTTTTCCGCTTGACACTTTACGCTGATTTTTTTCAATTGTTTTTCTTAAAATTCCCCATATGTAAATTATACAGGAAACTCCCTCTATACACTTTTACCTATAACATTTAACCATTTGCAACCACGCAAAAGTTTATCCTCCGTAATCCATATGCTTTGTATCTCTATTGAAACAATACTTAATATTTTTTTAATAGCATACTCATCAAAGTCAACATAATATCTAAGACTGTCAACTTTTTCTCCTTGACCATATTTCCAAGAAGCATACATCAGCCCATTCTTCTTTAAAGCACTTTTAATTCTGTACAATACATCTTTCATTTCCTTTGAATCTACATGTAACAATGAAGCACTCGCCCACACTGCATCAAACTCATTAACATAATCCAATTCATCAAAAAAAATATTACGAACATATTTTCCTATATATTTTTCTGCTAAACGACATATTTCAATTGAGCCATCCACCGAAACAACATCATATCCTTTTGATAAAAAATATTTAGAATCTCTTCCGCTTCCGCATCCTAAATCTAAAATCTTGTCACCAGATTTTAAATAAATTTCAAATTTATCATATAGATTCTGCATTGGAACATTTACCGTCTTGACAAAATATTCCAATGCATTTTGATTATAATAAGAAATAGTCGCATCCAACTAAATCACCCACATTTCATATTCTTGTAACTTTGCTGAATCATACACGAGACTCAGGTTTTCTTCCAAAATATTTTCAAACTGTTCCTTCGAATTTCCTGGAATATAAAGTTTTTCTGTTGCCCATACTGCATTCAAGTGTTGATTCTCACATTGGTCGAAACAATGCTTTAAAATAGCAGCTTGGTCTTTATTGCCATTATCAAATATAAGGCTATACAAATAATAATTGTATTCAACAAAATTCTTTATATATCCTTTAGCTGGCAATTTATTATTCTTGCTTGAATTTAGCTTTTTCGCCATTGGTGTAAGATTCCATAATTCATCATTAGATACATACGACCTTGGGACAAAATGATCCAAATCAAACTCTTCTATAGATAATTCGTTACCAGTATAAATCTCATATAATGGATTTCCAGTAACATCTACCGTTGCGATCCATAATTTTCTAGCTTTCTTCAATGACTTATGCTTTTCTTCTGTTTCTGGAGCAACTTTATACATGACACCCGGAACTCCGGGATTTCGATCCTGGATAAATAACGCCTTGTTAAATCTAAGCCATCCCATAATTACAGCATAATTCTGAACAATAAAATTCACCCATTCTTCGTTAAGACGAATTCTTCTTTTAAGTGGATTCTCAGCATCTGCAATATCGTAAAAAAATTCATGGTTTACTTTTGTAAATGCATTCAAATAAGCGATAAAACGTCCGTAATTTTTTCTATCAATGTAATCTTTGCCTTCCTTTTCAACAAAAGGCTTGATCAATCTATAAGGCACATAATCTGTCAAATGTAACTTATCTTCCATCAAATTATCTTGATACTTTTTGATAAGAAACAGTAATCGATCTTTGGATGGAGTCCTGTTACCAATATCTTCCTTTGAACATTCATAAAGAATTCTTATTGCATGTTCAAGAAAATTTTCAGCCTTTCCATTAACGGTGTGTCCTAGACGAAGATGATAGTGTGTGACCATGCGCCAAGCACCTACTATCATCTCATCTATTACATCTTCAAAAGTAAATAGTTGCCTATTCTGAGCAATTAATTTTAGTATTGACTCTAGCCAAAAAAACTTATATCCCTGATCATTATTACTCAGCAGTTTTTCAAATTTTTTTACATCTAACTTATTCGAATACATAATTGTACTTAATTTACTTGAGTCCACCTTCATCACCCACTTTATGAATTAAACTGCTTAGCCACCGATAAAAGTTCTCTTATATCTTCTATTGCTTCATTTTTATTTGTTCCTGCCCCCCAACTTATACGTAATGAACTTTCAATAGTATCATTTTCAATTCCCATAGCTCTTAGGACATAACTTGGAGAGTAGCTTTTAGATGTACATGCAGATCCATTTGATACTCCACAAAACTGTTTCGTAGATATCATTAAAGCTTCAGAAGATACACCTTTTAATGAAACATTAATTGTTGTATCAACGCAAAACTCCGGATCCCCATTAATAGAGTACTCTATTCCTGAAGCATTCAATTCTTGAATCATAGCTTTTTTTATTTCGACAGCCTTTTTAGCATTATCTTTATATTCTTTATTTGCGATTTCACATGCCATACCACATCCAGCAACTAACGCAACCGGAATCGTACCTGGTCGTATTCCGTGCTCTTGTTGACCACCATACATAATATTCCTTACGGGCGGTAGCTTATATTTCTTTTTTCTTAAAACAAGCACTCCTACACCTTGAGGTCCCATTAACTTATGAGCGCTAAATGAAAGCATATTATATTTAATGCTCCTGATTTCATCGACAAGCTTTCCACAACTCTGAGTAGCATCAACATGAAATAAAACATCTTTTTGATCAAGTACATCACCAATTTCTTTAACCGGTTGTATGATTCCAGTTTCATTATTTACGTGCATAACACTAACCAGTAGTGTATCTTCTCTTACCTTCTTCAGGATATCTGTAGCATTTACCCTTCCATTTATACCAGGCTTTACAAATTCAACTTCAAAGCCATTTTCGGATAAGTGCTTTACTGTTTCAAGAACAGCTTTATGCTCAATTGCTGTTGTTATAATATGCTTCTTCCCGGTTTTTTTACCATAATCCACTAAACCTCTTATAGCTATATTGTTGCTTTCTGTGGCACCACTAGTAAAAAAGATCTCAGCAGATGATATTCCTAAGAGTGTTGCAACCTGTTTTCTGGCATTCTCAACCACAGATCTTGCTCTTTCGCCAAAACTGTGAGTCCTACTGTCTGCATTTCCAATTGAATTCTTATAAACATTCACCATGCAATCTAAAACCCGTAAATCTATTGGGGCAGATGCATTATAATCTAAATATGTACTCATACCCTTTTCTCCTTCACCGCTAGTTTTATCAAATCATCAAATTCTTTTATAAAACCAGTTCCACACAAATGGGCTATTCCACGTTCTAGATTCAATCTAAAATACTTTATTACCGTTTCATTATCCGTAGGCAATTTCATCTGTTGACACCATGCTTTAATCAAAGCTTCGTACAATTCATAATAATCACCGCCAAAGGTTAACCACGACATCTCCAAATTACTATCTACTGCAATTTGAATATCTGTAGGTATTGTTTTTTCGCTAAGAGAATAGCAAAGTGCCCACCTACACAAAACATTCCAATTCTTAATTCCAGTCTTTCCTTTTAATCTAGATAACTGATCTTTTGCCTGCTGAGAAACTTTAACCTGCTTTATTATCATAATTACGCTCCAATCAAGTATCCACGTTCAATAGAGGTACTTTTTGTTTTTTCATCGTACTTAAGGGTAAATTCATCTCCAACATTTTCTTTCATCAAGCCATAATATGTACTATCTATTTCTGAATCTGTTGATAGAATGATTGTCTGTTCTCCTGCATTCGGAAAATATGTATTTATCAACGCTGTTCTATGTAAAGAATCTAATCTGGATAACGGTGTATCAATAATCACAGGAAGCTTTTTTTTTGAACATATAGCCAATGCCCAAAGAATAGATATCACCATTAGCTGTTGTTCTCCGGCAGATAAAGAATCTTGTGTTACTTCTTTACCTTCTTCAGATAAATACTTAATGGCTAAGGAATCTGCTTCCATCACAATCTTATTAATTAAATTCTTTTTATTAGCCAATTTTTTATAACAAGATGTAATTGTCTCGGCCAAAATATCAGTTTTTCTCTTCTGCAATTCAACTTGATATCTATCCAAAATACTGAGTGCCATATTCGAATACTTGATAGTTCTCTCCGCGCTGTCTCGTGACTCTGCTGTTGCTAAATATGCTTCAACATACTTATTGAATTCAGATGTAGTAGTCATTACTTTAGAATTTGCGGCACTTCTTTTTTGTTCTAAAGCAGACATTTTCACTTGATCCCTAATTAATTTTCCCTCGGCCTTTTTAATGCTCTTATATACTTCTTGTAGTCCCTTCTCATTTATATCCAGCGAAAGATAACTATCCAATTCTCCAATTTGTTTTTGTTTCTTCTTTTTCTCAACCAAAATTCTTTTAGCTTCTATTTTTGAAGAATCCAAAAGACCTTCAACTAAATTATTTGCCTGAAATAATGCCTGATCAGACAAACTATAAACAGGAGCATCTTGTGCGTTTTGCTGACGCTTTTTTACATATTTAATGAAATCAAAACTTGCCTTCGTATCACCTTGATATTCATTTGCAAATTCATCTAAGATATCATCTAACTGTAGTACAGCCTCGCGCATAACCGCATCATTATGCTCATCTATAGCTTGCAGCTTAATATTGCTTAACAAATCAGATACCAATACCAATGGTAACTCATTACTTGCAATTTCTCTCAAAAGGTTTTCTTCTGACAGCAACTCAGATTTTAATGCAGCTCTTCTCTTCATTGTTTCTTGCTTCTTTTCTACAGCATCTCCACCTTTTGCGTTATATAACTGATGTAATGATTCAAGCTTATCATTGTCCTCAACTAAAACATGTGCCAACTTTTCAATCTCAACATCAATCTCCTCTAATTCTTTAACCGCTTGATTCTTTTCATCTCGCAGTTCTTGAACCACCTCCGAAGATTTATCATTTATATCTTTCTTATTTATCTTCTTTATATTTCTTAAAATATCATTTTCCAAAACATCTAATACTGTTATACCAAGCATAGATCTAATAGCATTTTTTAACTGGTTATTAGAACTATCTACTGCCATTTCTGCAATCTTTTCTCCGTCAAAAAAGAAAAAACTTGATAACGCACTAGGTAAAATATTCTCAACAAACATAGGCCAATTTTGTGTTAAGAATTCATTAGCCACACCATCTTTATAGACAAAAATGCTTTCATTTGTTTTCTTATCAATACTATTCCAAGCTCTTTTTACTATATAATTTTCTTTTAAACCATTATTTATTTCAAACTCTAACTCGACAATACATGTTTTGTCTTCTGCGTTCTTATTAACAAAAGATTTAAGATACTGCGCATAAGATCTCTTTTTACTCTCTGTATACGCAACAGAGTTAGATCCATATAAAGCAAGGAGAACCGCTTCCAAAAAAGTAGTCTTTCCTCGTCCATTCATTCCGCCAATTAAAACTATTGGCTTATTATTCGTAAATAAAAATTCATTATCTCCTGCATATACTCCAAAGTTATACAAGCGTAATCTCCTAATAATCATAGATTATTCATCCTCGTTATCTTCAAATTCTGATTCAAGTGGTTGATAGTCCAAGAACTTTTCATTATATTTACCACCATTTTCTTTTTTTCGTAACATCATATTTGAGTAGTACTCTGTTGCATCAGCTTCATCTTTATAAAAAGTCTTCGCCAAGGTTTTATTAATATCGTCCAGAATATTTTTTCTCTGATTCACATCAGAAGCTTTATTTTCCACATCAATCAGCGTGTACATCATTTCAAAAGCTAATTTCTCATCCGGATACATTTCAGTGCAAACCCTCTTAAGTATTTCCCATTCTTCTGACCCAAAATTTTCATTATGAAGCCACGTAGGATCTATAAAAGATTTTCCTAATACTTTTTCATATATTTTAGGCAACGCATCATCAAACTCATGCTTATCATTTACCCAAATTCTTCTAATTGCCTGCAATTCTTCTATTCGAATCAATTCAAGGCTTCTAAACTCTTCAGGTCCATTCTCATTTATATCTTTTTGAATGGAAAGAAGTCTTTCTAACCATTGTTCTCGTATTTCTTTTTTATATGGTCCATGAAATAACTTTCCATAATTTCCTTGAAGATTGCCTTTCATTCGTCTAAAACTTCTACGTTCTCTATCACCCTCTTCATTACCAAATTCATTTCTAAATTCCAAGAGTGAACTCATCCATTCCTTCTCTTGATCATTAGCAATCATAGCTTCCATAGACTTATCTTTTTCAACCATCGTACAAACCCAGCATCCAAAACGACTTTTGCCACATGATTGTGTAGATTTATCTATCTGTAGCGGGCACTCGTTATCAGCAGTTGCGCCTCGATACATTGTCAAAAGATCTTTATTAGAATAATTCCAAGGATTCTTATATTGCATTAAAAAAGCCCAAACATCATCATCTGTCCAATCTTCCATAGGTGAAAAAACAAGTTCATTAGCTAACGTAGGATTAGGACTAAGAAGTTCTCGAACTCTTTTCTTTTCAAGATTTGTCATAGTCCGATTTCTTCTTGAACTTTCCTGCTTTCGTGTACCTAAAACCAATATTATTTCACCGTGCTCCGCTATTTTATTTTTAATAAAATTATTAACAGGCTGAATTTTCAATCTATCTGTACACCATCTGTACTTCATTCTGGGAAATGGATACCCACGCCCTATTAGATTTACCCAAAAAGTGTTATTGTAATCCGGTATTAATCTTTCCGGTATAATTGGTAAATCTCTCTTCTCCGCTTCAACTCTCATTGAGTCCAAAGATTTCTCTACCCATTTAGAAACCACTGGTGACTCAACCAATGTATCTGTATTCATTATGTGGATAGGTTTTTTTCTATCTTTTTTAGGTAATTTTTCCAATGCCATCCATACTAATTGAACAGCAGCAGTACTGTCCTTTCCTCCTGAGTACCCCACCATCCATGGAACATCATCTGCCAAATATAAATTCTGGATAGTTATAATAAGTTCATCTATCAATTTCTTTGTAATAGCCATATTCCATCCTCTAATCTTTTATTGCTTTCTTTAATGCTTCTTCTGCATTTATTTCTTCAACACTTAATGTGATTCCAAGTTCCTTTTTTATTACATTCGAAATCAATAATGCTGCCCTTTTGCTAGTAATAATTCGTCCATTCTTTCCAACTGCTCTCATATACCATTGCTTGGCACTTCTACTCCAATTAACTTTTTCTAGGTCTCGTAATCCATTTTTCATTTCATTCTGATGCGAAATATAATAATTTCCTATACGTCCAAGTGCCTGTATAACAATACTTTGGGTGGCAATATAGCTCTCACGTAGATCCACTTTCGTAATTTCTCTATGTTGAAGTTCTTGCCACTGAACCATATGTTCAACTATATTATTCCAATAATTCAATAAAAACTTTTCCGTATCTTTTTTTATAGTTCTTCCTACTATAGTTTTATTAGCAGTATAAAACGTATTAAGCGTAAACAAGCTCGAAGAATACTTACCTAAAATATCTTTTTCTTTGTCTGTATACGCATTCAGGAAATCATTATTCCAAATTACATTTCTCGTTATAACTGCCATTTCATCTCTTGAATCATATAACTCAGAAATAGAATTAGATGTCCTTACCGCATTTTTATTTAAATCAGTAAAAATTTGCTGGCTTCTTCTAAGTCCCTTATCAGCATAGAAAACAATTGAAATAGTTTCATTTTCTAACGACATATCCTCTTTTAACGCAGTCATAATTGCTGCCTTCCTGTGCTGACCATCATTTATAAGAAAATGTGCATCCATTGATACTTCTAATATGCCAGTATCATCGTTAGCCTTATTATTCTTAAATTCAAACTCTCCATCTATAGATGCAGCCAAAGCAGAAAAAACATAGTTTTCACGATTATCTAAAATATACTTACTTATTACCGGTATTCTGCTCTCCTTTAGTCTACGCTGTGCTCTATACTCAGGCGGTATATACTCTTCTTCATCTGTTGAAAACAATTTCGAAAGCATTTTCAATGGAACCATTGCAATATAATACTCTGAACCAGCTTGAATGCCTCTAACTACTGGAAATCTATATATGTAATCCATATTCCCTCCATACAAAAGGATATACTTAAGTACCTACTTAAGTATATCCTTGAGTATATGATGTGTCAATCCATTTCTCTTTCTCTAGTTTTCTACTTCAAAGAAACATACATCTTACCCTGTAAATTTTCTTTCTTAATCCAATTTAAAATCTTATCATCACTTGAGAAGATATCCTCTAATGTTGCTTCTCCATTTCTTATTTTACTCAAGAAAGTTTTTATTTCTTCATCAAGTCCAAGACTACCTATTAGCTTTCCTGCCTCATCAATGGCCATCTTCATATTCTGAACCTGATTCAGATTATTGTCCCAAATTTTAGCCGCTTGAATTCTGTTTATACATGCCAATACTTTTTCCGGATTAATTTTCTGAATTACATTTAACGTTCCTAACGTAAATATTGTTAACTGATTAAATTGTTTAGACCACGTCTTCTTTAATTCCGTTTGTAAGGTCCTATAACCTTTTTCAGCCGAATCAACCTTTTCCTTCTCAGCGACACCGTTTTCTATAGATTCCTCTAAAATTGCAAGAGTACTCACTGTATTAGCAAGAATCTCACCATCAAAGTTAACATTCATGTTACAGTGCAAATATTCAATTACATCTATAGTTTTGCCAAGTTGGACAAGCAACATTCTAAACTTCTTGTCTGTTGCATTCTGCTCATCTTGATTCTTTTGAATACTAATCTTTCTTTGCAGATCCTGCATGTCTTTTGTTGTTGTTGCTAGTTCATCAAAAATCATACATTCACCATCCTTTTAAGTTTCTCTTTATATTCCACTATATTCTTTTTCTCCTCAATATAGTGCTCGTCTTCTTCTATTCCATCTAACCCTACTAAACCAGATTTCTTGCTAGCAATTTGATTCTTGGCCTTCAAAATTTCATTTTCCAAATTATCAATAAATTCCAACAAAGGCTTAATTGTTGCTATAGGATCTCCAGAAAAAGCCATTAGTATCGTCAGTGGATCTTTTTCATCTAACACACTTGATATATCAGAAATCGCTTTAGCCAATGTAGGTAATTTTTTTTCTCCTTCTAATCTACACTCTTTAACATTAATCTGTGTTTTGTTTGCTTCTTCAAAGAACCTTTTAGCACGGTCAACAAGTTCTTCCTCACCTATTTCATCGTCACCAAAAGCATCAAATATCTTTTCAAGTTTTTCTCGTCCCAGTTCAAGCTCAGCCTTTGCGACACTGTCCATTCTTTCTTCAATATCATTAAGAAAAACATAAGCATCTTTTCTCAATTTCACTTTATCATCGCTCTGTTTTTCTTCTTCTGATATCACCAAATGATTTTTCTTAACCTTATTAAAAACTTTTGAAAGTAAAATTCGATCGAGTACGATAACCTTACTTCCACCACCCTGATCAATGTTAAAATACGTACGAACAGTTTCCTGATTATTCTTTGCTGCATTCTTCTGCTCCATAACACTAAGCAAACTATTCCACTCTTTGCTATGAGAATTTGAAGTATTCTTATTAGGTTTACTAGCCAAAAGTTCTCTAATAGTAAAATTTTTTAATGTCTTTTCCCTAAATTCCCCTGTAAGAATTGTACGATACATCTCTCCAGCAATTGCAGCCTCAATATATTTTGTCTCAATCCCAGGCTTATATTCTTTAACCCTCGCAACAAGTTCCTTTTTTATTGATTCAGTCCATGTAGTGATTAAGTATGCGTCAAAATCAGCATCTGGGTAGTTCCAGCTTTTATTTCCATACTCTTTCCATCTAATAAACGCAAGAATAATATTGATACTATTCCAATTTGCCGGCAATATGTACAATCCTGCGTTTTTAGTTTGTCCTTCTAGAGCTACAAAAAGCAACGATGATTCTTTGACTTTTTTTGCATTATTTGTCGTAACACCTTCAGCTTGCCAGTTAATTGTCGAATATAAATAGTCAGGTATCTCATCGTAAATAGCAGAATGAACAGTTCCAGATGCGCCTACTGTCGCAGAAATATCAATACTATGCTCATTTGTCCACTTAGTCAGCAACTTATTCGCTTCATCTAACTTCTTAATTTTTGCAACCGGAACGCTTACATCTACGGTTTCAGTTTCAGGCATTTCATTATTCACTGTTTGAGCAGCTACATCACTCGGTTTCTCAATATGAACAGGCGCTTGTACTTTATCCATACTTAGCGATGGAAAATTAAAGTCATCAAAAGCATCTTTCGGGATTCCCGCAATATATGTTCTACCATTCTCTTCATATTGATCCGGCTTTCCATTTCCCCAAACACTCATAAATTTTAATACTCTATTTATCGTTTTTTCATCACTTACTTGTGAATGAATTCTAAAGCTCAGAGTCTGATTCACATTAACTACATCAATATCTACACTAGGGAAAGAATCTTTATTAAAGATTGCATCTCTGACGACAGGTTCAATAATATCTCGTATTATATATCTTGGAGTCTGATGTCCTTTTTGGAGCACATAATTATAAAAATAGAGTATACTCCTTTTGGTAAAAGGATAAATACTAATCTCTTTATTGTACCCTACATTTACATATTCCCAATTCTTACCTTCTACAAGATCATGCACGGGATAATCTTCAGGATTCGCATGTCCATTTACCCAATCTGCAATACTTTCCTCATCCAAGGACATTGTATTAATATATCTAGCAACAAACTCGTATAATCCTTCCTCATCCAATACATCACTTGGAATATAAATGTATTTTGATATTCTTTCTTTATGATTATCCTTAAAATTGTTCTGCAGATAATTATTAGTTGTTCCAACTATTGAAGATATTCTGCAAATATTTTCTCCATCTCTTTTACCCGTATGTTCCTCTAACAAAGCATCCAATAATGCAGTATCCACTCCAGTAAAAGATGTTATATCTTCTATAAATAAAGTAAGCTTTTTATCAAGCCTATACAGTTCCTTTCTTATATCTAAAAAAATCTGTTTAAAATCACCTGGTTCAATCCCTGCACACCTCTGAATAACCGCACAAACAAACTGATTCAGATAATTAGCAATTTTCTGAGCTTCAATTGGCCCCTTTTCATCGGACATCAGTTCCCTAGCCATCCTTTCAGCTTTAGGATCCGCCCCTGCATTAGTCATATTGTCATAAAGCTCTGGAGATACAATAAAATCATTTGCTTCAAACTGAGCAACAGTATCTCTATCTACAAGAGTATGTTCAGCTATTTTAGAATACATCCTCTCAACAGGACCGTTAGAACTCATTAGATAATCATGAACAACTTCATTATTTAAAAAAGCTATTAGTCTCTTTTTTCTTACTGTTGTTAATTTAATCTCTTGTTCATCAGAATCATTATTGCTTTCAATAATAAAATTATGATAAATCATATCCTTAAGTTTATTTTCTTCTACAGACAGAGACGCCTTTACAAGTCTTTCATACACCTCTTTATTAGAAATATCTTGTACCTCTGGCTTTTCTAAAAGCTGTCTTATTGTACCCTTTAAAGTATTATCACTTCGCCTAATAAATAAAATGACCTCATCCTTTGGCTTATTTTGTTCATACCTAGCTTCAAACCAACGTATCAAATGTGATTTTCCGGTTCCACTCTGTCCATATACAGCAATAAACTGATGTTTATCCTCTGGGTTACTAATAAACCCTTTAAATAATTCTTCCTCTGTATATGATTTACCACCAAAAGGTGACAACTCAAACTTGTTTAAAACTTTAAGTTTCTTAAGTGCTACATGAGTAGCCAAAAAATCACCATCGGACGAAGTAATTGAGTCCGGTCGTGCTACATATGAAATTCTCTCTTTGGCTATATCAGCATTCATACTAATTACTCCTCCTAAAGTATCGTAATATTTGTAATAATCGAATCATTTGAGTATGCTTTCATTGGATATAACACCCAAATATCTTCCTGATCCAAGATATGCTCCATCTTAAGGAAACCAATATCTTGCAAAGTCCTAAATCCATTTGAAACTCCATAATTAAACTTTTTGCTAGCCGGATCTGAAATAATAATATTTGCTTTAGGAGATAAAATGTCTATAAATTCACTGATTGAATACATTCTATTCTTTTCAATATTGGATTCTTTTATAATATCCTTCAAAAACACGTTTGCATTTGGAATAAAAAACATATCTTGCAAATATCCAAATCCTAAAAATGAAGCCCAAAATCGCCATGCTCGCATAGCCATTGCATCGACCTGCAATCCTGTCATCCTTGAAAACATTGGTCCTAAGTTAGCAATATTTTTATCTTCTTTCAAAATATCACTCCCCTTCTCAAAAAATGCATTAGTCACTAAATAAAACTGTCCTGCATTAAATTTCTCCAGCTGTTGATTAATATATGTTCTCATGTTGTCTGTACTCTTTATAACTTTTTTTTCTACCGCCAGACTAACTAAATCATCTGATATTGAAATAAGCCCTAATTCTTCAGCCGCATTTCTATAATCATTAAAATACGACGATTTATTTTGCAAGAAATCAGGTTCCATTTTTTCTTTTAATTCAGATGTAGTAATTGGACCCTTCTCTACTATTTTACAAAGAGCATATACTCTTTCTGGAATTGCAGGTGTAACCATTTTTTCTTTAAACATCTTGTTCCTTTCTACACATAAAGAGTATCGCTTGATAAACTAGGGCCATCCACCAACTCTATAAAAGTTTTCCCTAATTCATCTAAATATGTGTTTTCTTTAATTATATGAATTACTCTAGTTTCACTTTTCCCGCATAAATTATTTCTGACAGATAAATACTGCTTACCAATAGTAGCTTTTCCTCTATCATAAATAACTGCAACCAAGCCCGATGTATAATAATAACCACCAGCTTTTTGAAGATTAAACAAATCATCTTGAGTTATAATTAAAGCATTTCTTTTTGAGCTGATCCTAATAATATCTTCGTAATCTTCTCTCGTATCCGGCAAAACGAATGTTGTCACGCCCTTACAAGCAAGCTTATCTACTAATGGCATTAAAGAGTCATTATCATTTAATATCGTTACCAATTCTGATGCATCACCAAAAGGTTGTTTTTGTTCATCTGATATTACTCTTAGCGGCTTTATCACACGATTTTTAAGTGGAAACTTATTAACATCTCCTATAATTGCGTTTGTGTGTGCATTGCATCCCGCGCAATATTCATATACTTTTGAATACGTATCATAAAATAATTCAGAAATGCAATCCTTGCAGTTAGCCTTTACCGCTTCAGATATCGCATTATAAGATGAATTGTAAAAATTCCACTCTTTTTCTCTTAACTGCATAATTATCTCACTTAATTCATCATTAATTACCATGAGCCTGTCATCAATCACCTCTATCAAGATCACATAATGATCAATAACCTTTTTTACTTCTAACATTTTAATTAAATTAAATCTGCGAAGGAACAGAAGGACATAAACATTCCAATTCATATCCGCATCACTTGTAGGCGAATCATCAAATTCATCAACATCTGCATAGTTTGGTTTTATTGATGTATCAATAAAAACCCTATTGTTCGATGTGCGTTGAGATTTAACATTATTATACAAACTATCCCAACGACCAATAATTTTTTCTGGAGTCAATACCCTTTTTTTGATGCGATCACGTCCAATAGTTGTATCCTCTGGCTGAAGACACATTACGCTCAAACAGGGTAACCTATCTCTTCCCCCTCTACCTAATTCTTGGTAATAGGTATTTGCATTTTGTGGAATATATGTATGTATAACAGTTCGCACATCGCTCTTATCTACACCCACTCCAAATGCTGACGTCGCTATCATTATTTCATAATCATCATCCGCCCATGTTTCAATCAGCTTTTTTCTCTGCACTTTTCCAGTTAATCCTGTAAAAGTTCTTGTGTTTTTTATGCCATTAGCTGCAAGCATTTGTTTAATATGATCCGCTTCTACAGGACGAGCAACATAAATAATCATCGGATGTGGTAGTTTTCTTACAAGCTCTAGTATATTTCTTTGTTTTTCAGCATAACTTCTTGTCCTAATAACACAATATCTAGGCTCATGTCTAAGCGCATCACATCTTATCTCTATCCATTTTTCACTAACTTCAAAAAAATTTCTTAAAGTTGCAACACAACGATCTTCAAAAGTGCCTGATAAGAGAATTGTTCTTAACGAAGGATTCGTTCGCAACAACATGTTCCTCCAGGATTCTAAGCACTGATAATCTACTCTGAAAGATGCTCCCCAATCCACTACTATATGAGCTTCATCAATTACTATATTTTTTAAATACCTACTTTTATTAGCTTCTTTTATAACCTCTGCAAATCCTGAATTTTCCAGTAAAGCCTCAGGCGAAATAAAAAGCACTTTTGCTTTCTTATCTTTTATCGCCTTAAAAATAGGCTCCGTATTGTCGCCACTAGAATAAGAAAAAATTTCTTCTTCATTATTTACTTTCTTAATTACTTTCTTTGTTACACGTTCTTGATCAATTGCCAATGATATAGTAGGTACAATAACAATAGTAAGCCCGTCCTTTTGATATGATATTGTTTGTGTTACTAAACTCTTTCCTCCACCTGTTTGAAGAGAAATCAGTACTGTATATCCTTCCGGAGCATTCAATGCACCATAAACCGCAAGTTTTTGATCCATTGATTTAAAATGTGAATATCCAGTTAGGGAATATATTAAAGAATCTGTTAGTAAAGCATTTCTTTTTTCATATTTTTTTGATGCCGTACTTTTAATAAATGCATCATTTACAAATTTCTCATTAACATACTTTGGTAATTGCATACTAACAAAAAATTTGCTTTCAACGTCATCGTAGTCAATTCCATACTTGATTGTATCTTTAATAGGCTTTCCTTTATACTCTTGTGCCACATCAAATGTAATCATATAGTCCCTAAATGCGAGCAAGAAATCACCTAAAAATTCATCATTCAATAAAAACAATCTGTACTCTTTAAGCAATCTTTTTACTGTATGATAATGAAATAATTCTACTGGATTCAATGTCTCAATTTCCATATTAAGTTCAACCTCATTATCCTCATTTAAGTACGATGTAACATAGTCAACCAAATTTTCCTTAATCATTGTCTTCTCCAACCATAATTACAAAAGCCGCTGACTCCAATCTAATTCTTGGTCTCCTCATAGCTTCCAGTATTACGTCTTGTGTTTTCTTTAATTCATCTATACCATCATCATCAATGCCATAATAATCTCGATTAGCCACTCTCGCAGACAAATTACGCTCCATCTCTTCACGAGTTCCACGAATATTCGACTTCTTCTTGAACACTTCTATAGCCTTTTCATAAGACTCTTTCCTTGCACCTAGAACGTATTCACGCCAGTTTTCTCCACCATATTTTGAAATAAACCAATCTATATTTCGTTCCTCAATTTCATTTTTTAGAAAACCGGCCTCACGACCTCTCTTGCCAAGATGAATCGTTCTTGACTTTATAAATCCAGCATTTACAATCCCTCTATATTCTCTAATAACAATTTCATCATCCAAGGAGTCTTCGTTGATTAACGATACCGGGCATGTAACTTGTTCTGATAAAAGATAGTTACGATATGGGCTCATGGAATATATTGAAACACCATTATCCATTATGTATACATTATTTGGTTCAATTGCCCATGTGAATATCAAACCAGTCCATGTTATATTACTCTTTACCGCAAAAGCACTACAACACCCTTTACAAGAATTAATTGCATTATCAACTATGCAATCAAATATTTCATCTCCAGGTGCAAAAAAGTGTAAGTAATCATTTTCAATAGCAAGTTTTCGAGAAAACGTTCCTTTAATTGAACGTTCCATAGATCTCCTTGCCATCTTCTTATCAAATGCTTCCTGTACCTGAAGCAAAAACTTATTCTGATTGGTATTTAAATAATCATTCCACTTTGGTGGAATAAGCTGTGAATTAATTGCAGATTTCGCCACAAATGAAGTAGCCGAATATGTAATTTCGCCTTTTTTGTTCTTATGTCCATGAAAGCCTGCCAAACTTGCCCAATTTAACATCGTTGTAGCAAATAATTCATTCTCATTTTCTGCATAATATTCAATCAATCTGCGTAGTTCAGTATACATTGGTCTATATATAAATCCAGCTGCATCGAAGTTTTGCTCCTTTCGTATATCTCTACGCATTTTATAAGCAAGTTCAATAATTACCGGTATTCGCTCTAGTAAACCGTATTTAAAATCTGAAGAAATTGCTGATACGATTTCGTTATTAATATCGCGCATGATGATTTCCATTCCACTCAGAGATTGATTAAAAATCTGCAACCCATCTTTAAAGAACTTAAAAAGAGCATCTTCAAAAGTATTTATAGTATGCACTACAACTGAATAAACCATTGGTCTAGACATATCTCTCTCTAAACGATCCAAACGACCAATTCTCTGCTCAATAGCACTTGCATCCCAAGGCAAATCAATATGTACTATGTAGTCCGCACATTGAAAATTTCTACCTTCGCCACCTGTATAATCACACAGTAATATTCTGCATTCTTCCTGGGACTGAAATCTATAGGCATTTAATTCCACTTCTTCAATTGACATATTTGCTCCAAAAAAGCTAACTTCTTCCTCAGAGAACGCTTTTGACAAAGCACTTTTATATGCTTCAAATGTTTCTTTATAGTTTGTAAATAAAACAACTTTTTTATCATAGTATTCATCAAAAAGTGCGTTTAAAACCACTACTAATCGTGAAGCATAGCATTCATAATATGCATCTGGATCCTCTAATATTTCAACAATATGATCTATATTATATTGTTCACTTTCAATCCAATTTTCAATCTTATCGTCTATCTCTTCAAACCCACACTTTTTTATATGTTCTTCAAATGCCCACGACGAACTAAAAAATGAAGATAAAAGAGGTTTTATATCTGTTTCAACTTTTAATCTCCCCTCTTCCAACCCTGTCATTATCCATTTTGCTAAGTCTTCATAGATTAAGTGCTCATACACATTTCTATCTGTATTAGCATCATATGTAAGTTCTACCAAATCTCTTGATGCCATCATTCGATCATCTAAATCATTAGTTTCAAGTATTTTTCTTCTATTTCGAATAATATTACTTTCAATTTGATAATTACCACAAATGTAAGAAATAACAACCTTTATTGCATACACTCCCATATCATCTGAATCTACAACGATTTTTTTAAGTAATTCAGTAAGTTTTTGGTCATCAATTTCTTCGCATATTTCTTCTAAATCGGACTGTATTTTCTCAATCAAATCAATACAATCTTCAGACTCATGGGGATCCTCTTCATCCTTTTCTACGTCCTGAATAGTTTCTTCTAAATCACTTAAATCATCCAAAATCAACGCCGTCTTTTGGATAATTCTACTTTGTTTTCCTATTAATTCTCCAAATTCATCAACACTATACTTATCATATTTTTGAGGCAATAAAAGGCGTAATAAATCCAAATACTCTTCCTTTTTTTGCTGAACTGGAGTCGCACTAAGTAATAATAGATTCTTAGTATTCTCGCTTAACGTGTGTAATTTTTTATACTCTCCTTCAGAAAATAAGAACTTGTGCACCTCATCGACAATTATGAAATCCCATGATTTACTTAAATCCTCACTAGATATATCATCTATGCTCTTTACCAATAACAAATTATTGTTTGCATCATACCCCTCCATTATATTAAATTTTAATAAAAGCTCAGATTTCCACTGTTCTTTAAGGGTAGTGGGAACAACCACTAATGCTTTAGCGTTACTCTTATTTAAAGAAAATATCTTGTAAACAGAGATAGCTTCTACCGTTTTTCCCATTCCAACCTCATCAGCTAACATATATCTACATGGGCTCTCCTGTAAGCATCGCATAATAGCGTTTACCTGGTGCGGCATTAGATATATTTTGGAACCGGCAAGTTCTTTAAAACCATAAATTGAATTTTCCAAAATATTCATACTCTTAGAAACAACAGCCCTTCCTAAATACCAACAGGGATTCTGAAATTCATATCTTCCAAGTTGAGTACATGGATCAATATGTCCATTATTAAACGATGCAATTATTTCTCTTTCACAAGCCTTGATAACTTGTTTGTTATTCTGATTTTGAATATAATAATAGTAATATCCATCTTTTGCTTTTTGAAAAGAAAGAACTTTGCATCTTTCACGATCATAAACAACTGTTGATTCCATAAAGAAATTGCACCTATCAACATTCCCTTGCGGCAATTCGATAGTTCCTTTTGGCAAATCCTCAAAAAACAGCAAGTAATCAAATGGATCATGAATTTTTATCACAACAGTCTTTTTGAATTCGTCCACTTTCGTAATTTGACCGCATATAAAAACCCTTGGTTCCGCCATATTTTCTTTATCAGCTGGACATCTTACATACATCCCTGCACTTAACATATACCGTTCTCCTAAATACAATTAATCAACCTGAGCATAATACGCAATACAAATTTCTCTATTACTACAATACTGACACCACACATCAGTACTACTCCTAAAGTTGTCTTCTATAAGTTTATCTTTTGAAAGTTCTTCCTCAATCTTATTAGGCGGAATATCAATAAATTTATCTTTTAATACATCTTTATTGAACTTTTTCGGATTTTTTAACTGTTTATAAATAAACAGTTCTCTAATCATCATAAATTTCCTATCTTTTTCAGAAAGAAAAGGATATTTTTTCACACTTTCCAAACGATTTTTAACATTATTGACAATGTCAATCCTATTTACATTCATCGCAAACGGGAAATATTTTTTTAACTCATCATACTTTTCATTAATTTTCTCTACTAATAAAAGTTCACTTCCCGGCAATCCTTGCATGCTCTCCTTTATTTCATTTTCAACCCATATTTCCAAATACTTCGCAAGCAAAAACTCATCCTTATAAATAGTATTTCCCTCTGTTAATGTTTCAAACAAAAATCGTTTCTTACAAATCTTATATCGATAGTAATCGTACAATGAATATGTTCCTAAAGAAGAATTCTTGAATTGAATCTTCGATACATCTTCTAATTTTCTACTAATAATACGATCAATATTTCGCTTCTTATCTACGCCAAGAATTTTTAATAAATAATATGGCTCTCTTTCTAAATCACCATCTCTTTTCACGTAACTAAGTTTATATTTTCCTTTGTTAAATTCTAGTCCATATATAAGTGCATATCTTTTGAAATTCTTATATTCCTTTCTTGCTTTTACAAAGACTTGATATTTCCAATCTACTGGATTTTGCGCCACTTCAAAAAAATCTGCATTCAATGGCCAAGAGAACTCACGTGTTTTAACGGCATCGATGTCTTCATCCGTTAAGCATGCAAAATGCATTATTTGAGTCTTGTTATCTTTAGCGGTTCTTAATACATCACCATCTATTTGTTCATAATTTTTCACAATCCAATTTGCGCTTTTACCAGGTTTAGTTTCCTGCACAAGATATAATGACATTGTTGATTTCAAACATTCAAAAGACGCTGAAGCATCTATATCTTCTATTTCATCTAATCTTGTAAGCACCCTATTGATGATATCTGTAAACTCGTCCCCTAAATCTCGTTCATCCAATATTTCTTCTCGCAAATATTGCTTTAATTTTTTGTAGAAAGCTTTAAAGTTATTAGGACGTTTTTCAAAATCCTCATAGAAGAACGATGCCAATTCTTCTAAATCATTCAATGCCTGTTCTAATTCCTTTATTTCACTTTTACTCACAGAATAATATGAAATATGAGAAATATATTCTAACCGCTTATCATCAGATATAAACTTTTTGTTTTTCTTTACCTTTTTTAATCTCGAAAGCATCTCATCTACTGATAAGCATCCCACAAAAAGACTTTCCATTTTTCCAAATATAGATGCTAATCTACCAGGAGTTTTCTCCGCCAATATACCAGCACTTAAACATTCTCTAATGTCATTAATATCTGAGATAAGGATTCCATTTGTTTCAGAATCCCACATATTGGCTACAGCAATAAAGAAATGTCCCAAAGGATAATTTAAAAACTGTCGTTCACCAAACTGTTCGGGAAAATATATTTTTAAAATATCATTAGCAGAGCTATCAGCAGCATATATTTGTTCACTCATAGCTGACATAGGATATTCTGGATCTCTACGCTCAGCTTCTTCAAATATTTTCGCCACATAACCTGCAAATTCCGTCATATTATCAAACTCGATAATCTCATAAGGTTTTTGCACCGTTATATCTTCTTTTCTTCCTTCTAAGAGTTTTCCCATGTTCTGCGCAAGCATGTTGCCCTCATAACTAATGGTAGAAGAATCGGTTGGATGAAACTCATTTTCTTTAAAATCAACCATTTTACAATCAAAGGACGAATAAATATCTATCCAAGTTTGGTAAATATTTTTATATTGTTCCTGATAGTTAAATAAAAGTATTACCTTTTTATATTTTGCAATCTCTTCTATAGTTCTTAACATTAATGATGAAAACTGATGCACTCCATGAATTACTATATGATCAAATTCACCAATCCCAATACTTTCTGATGCATTACCAGAATTCTCTTTTACTATCTGTAGTGCTGCCATTATAGCTTCTTCAATTTCCTGTTCAGTAAAATTATCTTTCAGTAAAAAATCTTTGTTCCTTGCAGAATTAATAATTTCATTAAAGATAAAAACGATAAATTTTTGCTCAGGAGTAAGATATTTTTCAACAATATTATTAGGATTCATTCGTAGTTCAAACATTGTCCTAATACTATTAAACACTTCATTCCTATTAAACAAAAAAGATTTTCGAATATTTTCTACTTCGTCAGCATTTAAACCGCAACGTGCTGATGCCATACTGATAATATTGTCAATATCAGCGTGCTGTTTTACAGCACAAGCTGTTCCAGTCCAATACCTGTACACAGCATCTGTTAAATTCTTTACTGTTGTCACCCTGTTAATTTGAAAATCTTTTCCATATAGTGTTTTCAATCCGTTGACTAAAGTCTGTGACACACAAAAATAAGGACAATTCACTATTTCGTCCCATAGTTCTTGATTATCTTTCAAACTATATGGATTATGATATGAATATATAACTATCGACATAATTAACCCTCCAATAGTGTTGCCCAACTGATGCTCGATGTACTATCAATATTATTTATCCAAATACAATGCCTTATAGTTCTAGTTAATGCAACATAAAGTATTCTTGCTTCTTCTGAAATTTGCTCATCTACTTCCGTAACTTCATTATAATTTGAATTACGTTCTCTAATACCATTATCAAACAAAACCGTATACGCTAGCTTACTATCGTTGTAACTAGCTTCTAACTTGACCTTTTTCGTATCGCTAATGTCTTCATACGTATAAGGCAAAATAACAGTTCCATACTCAAGCCCTTTAGATTTATGAATAGTTGTGCAAATTACATGTACTCCATCCTCTTTTGAATCTAATGTCCTTGATAATTGCTTCTGTCCGGTAAGAATATTTATGCCTAAATATTCTATTATTTGATTTAACGTCAAAGCATCTATTCTCGAAAGCTTAATCATTCTTTCTAATAAATAATCATAGTTTGCAATATATAATCTCTGTCTATCTCTTACCATGCTATAATTTTCCCAAGGTTGTAATGCATCGAATATTCTTTTCAAAGCGAACAAAATTGGTTGTGAATATACTTCTTCTAATAACTCTTTCCAGGTCATGCTCATTCTTTGGGTAAAGAACTCGTTTAGGATGCCTATCAGCTCATTCAATTTATCATCATCCGATAAATCCTTTAATCTCTGATAATCTAATTTCAAATTTATATAATTTGATTCTATAAAGTTAATTAAATAAACCGTATTTGTATTATGGCTTAATGCTAACACTAACTTGTAGAGATCAAGCGTCGATGGTAATTGAAACAAATCCCCACCTGTACTTATTTCTATATTTATATCTTTCTTTGACGCTGCACTAACAATATTATCTACTTGCCAATTACTTCTAACTAAAATTGCAATGGTACGTTCTTCTTTACTAAGCTCTTTTTCTTTACACATTTCTTCTATTTTGCTTTTTTCTTCTAAAATCGTATCATTGAGCAAATCGAGAATTTTGTCATTATCCTTTCCATGACAAGGCAATTCTGTAAACAGATCATTTTCATTTCTATCAGTTAGTACATCACTCAATAATTGATCTTCCCCTGGTTTATAAGGAAGTATGCCTTCTGCTCCCATGCCACTAAATACCGAGTCAAACAACTCAAGTAATCTACCATCTGTTCTATAATTTCTATTTAAACGGTAATGACACCAATCCACTTTTTTTCCATTTTGTAATTTCTGAAACGCATTTAATTTTGCGCCTCTAAATCTATATATACTCTGTTTTAAATCGCCGACCACAAACAATCTACACTTTGTATTGATACTTTTTTGTAGTTTTTGAAAAACTTCAATTTGCACATCATCGGTATCTTGAAATTCGTCAATAAATAAGTATCTAATTTTTAAATCTTCAAGTTTTTCACATCCATTAGATAGAATTTTTTCCAATTCTATTAAACATTCCCTAAGATCTATATCATTGCTATTACGCATCGTTTCCGTATAGATAGCTTCAGCAGGAAACATTACCTCAAGCAATAAATCATTTAAAAATGGAATATTATTTTCAACAACCGTACCCATTTCAGATGACTTTATCGTTTCAAGATTAATGCTCTTATCAAAAAGACGATCAGCAATATTCATCAACTTCTTTTTCAAATCATATACAGGAATTGGAAGTTCATTAGAAAAATTGGTGTTTTCTTCTTCCTTCTTTTCTAAAAACTCACTCAAGAAAAGATCATATGCCTTTCCTCTCTCATACTCATTTGATGATATTTTAAAATTTGTACCTAAGCCGGTATATAACGACTCTCCACGCAAAATATTAATAGCAAACTTATGTATTGTTGATATATTCGCACGATCTATATCTTCAACATATTTTAAGTATCTTTCATATCCTGTAAGCACAAAATAATTAACAAACATCTGCTTTAATCTTTTCTTCATATTGATTGCAGCATCATTTGTAAAAGTAACCATTGCCACTTCATCAGCAATATTCATTACTGGTTCATCCTGCTTATTACACAAAAAAGCTATTCTAGAAACCATTGAATATGTTTTACCGGTTCCAGCACCTGCTTCAACCAAAATATCTCTATCCGTTGTTGCGTGTTCAATATCATATTGCTGAACATTAAATGAAGTTATATTGGAAAGCGTAGCTAAAAGCTCATGCTGTTTTTCATCACATTGTCCATCCACCACAACTAATTCTTCACTAATTATTGTTTGAAGATTTTGGATACAATATATAGAAATGTTAAACGTTGAAAAAACATCTTTATACTTTGAAACTTTTATCCCGTCCTCGTATCCTACTTTCAAATTGTTTTTCTTAAAATCAATATTATGCAATTTGAAAGAATCATTTAAAAATTCCAAAAATAAAGCAAAGTCTGTCTGCTCTCTAACAAAAACTATTTGCTTAACACCATCAAAATAATCACCAATTATTGTTTGAATTATATTTTCATTAATGTCATTAGGAAAAATAGATATCTTTGAATATGGCTTATTCTGGTCGTCTACAACACTTAACTCAAATTCTGGCTCTAACTGTTTTCTAATTCTAACCAGCAAATCAGACGAAAAATCCGCATGCGGAATAAACTTGTTTCGAGTAAACAAATGCTGTATTTTTTCGTTTAATTTTTCCCCATCTTCAATATCTTCTTTGAAAATCGTATATTCAGGTTCAGAAACAATATCTAACTTTGTCTTTATATATTGTTCCTGTGTAATAAAAGGATAACAAACCATATCAAGCACGAGTGGACTTACATTGTATTTTTCAACAATTTTATTTAGTATTGCAAATCGATATGCCCTGGCTTGTTTTTTAGGTGAAGTTTGAGGTTCATCATATCCCTCAACAATTATATTATCTACACCTCGTACATCTATCTTATCCGAATCCCAACCTTTCACTTCAATAATAACTAGACCAAGATTTTCAGCCAGCACACAAAAGTCATATTCGCGTCCGTTTACTTCTCGTTGATTATATACAACATTATCTCCGGGAAGATTTGTAGATAGACTTTCCCAAACTTTCCCTTCTCCTTTCCAAGAAGGCTTTTTATCAATCATTTTCGCCATTTCAATTCGCCTCCCTATTCCAATAGTATGTTTTTGCTTTTATCTTCTCCATGAACGTTTCATCCTAACTCGTCTTTGCAAGAGTACTACTGCTAATTCCGATGTTCTCATTTTCAACAAAATCAATCTTCTTACCTTTGTTGATCAATAATTTTCATAATCCCTTATAAAATATAGACATGCAATTCCTCTCTTATAAAATTTTCCATATCGGTGAAAAACCTTTCGATTCATAATAATAGTCCTAGATTATATGCTCATCCGTATCATTTCTTTCTAAGGATACATTTTTCACTATCCCATAAACCGTACACTTTCCTATATTTGTTTTCTATTATATCACATTTTTACATCAACCGACCTTTTTCAGCAAAAAATATAACAAAATCCATCCATTTTCTCATTTCAACAGAAAAAACGCCCATATCCATGGCACCCGCCACGAACACAAGCGTTTCATCCTTTCCCAATATGTAATTCTCACACTCTGACACAATCCCGTGTGATCTCCTTCAGTGAAGCCACACCGCACATTGCCATCGTATCTTTCAGTTCACTTCCGATCTTATTGACATAAGCCTCGACGCCTTCCTGCGCTCCGCCATACACGGCAGTCACAAACGGACGGGCAATGATCACCGAATCGGCTCCCAGTGCCAGTGCCTTAAACACATCCACACCGGAACGGATGCCTCCGTCGACAAAAATCTTCATGGAGCCATCGACTGCATTTGCGATCTCTTCGAGCACCTCTGCGGTGGCAGGACACTGATCCAGAACACGCCCGCCGTGGTTTGACACAACGATCGCATCTGCCCCGGCTTCTTTTGCCTTCATGGCACCCTTGACGGTCATGATTCCTTTGACGATAAACGGCAGCCCTGCCGCCTGTTTCACTTCACGCAGATCTTCCACCGATTTGCTTCCGGCCGGTGGAGTCAGATTCTTTAAAAACGGCAGTCCGGCCGCATCGATATCCATTGCCACGGCAAAGGCACCGGAATCTTTTACCATTGCCATTTTCTCCCGGATCACTTCGATGTTCCACGGCTTTACGGTCGGAATTCCCAGTCCACCGGCATTTTTGATCGCTTTTGTCGCTGCGACCATGACATTGCTGTCGGTTCCGTCTCCGGTAAAAGCAGCGATGCCAGATGCCGCACAGGCGGAAACGAGAATATCGTTGTAGGAAATATCATTCAGGCAGTCTCCGTAGTGCAGCTGCACGGCACCTACCGGACCTGCAAAAAACGGATACTGAAACGTTCTGCCAAACAGTTCCAGTGTCGTATCACATGGACGGTTTTCGACCAGCGTGTCCATCTGGACGCGGATTTCTTTCCATTTGTCATAGTTGCGGATGGCGGTATCGCCGATACCTTTGGCTCCCGGCCCCGGCATCTGGTTTTTACAGGCTCTGCCGTTACATTCCCAGCACGCCTTACAGTAAGATCCGATACGGCCTCTCGCCTGTTCGACACACTCTGTATAATTCATAGGTCTGTTCCTTCTTCCTTTGTCTGCAAATCAGAATTTTTATCTGTCATGATTCATACGCCAGTCGATGCATCGTTTCAGATAGTGCACATAATCCGGGTTCTTGCACATTCCCTTGCCCGGAGTATCGGAAATCTTTGCGACATCCATGCCGTTGCACAGCGTGGTTTTCATGACGATATTCAGTGCCGGTACATCCGTATCATTCGAGATATAGGTGCCGATTCCAAAAGCCACCTTTGTGCGGTCCCGGAAATGTTCGTACAGTTCGTGTGCCCGTGCAAAATCAAGAGAATCACTGAACAATAAAGTCTTTCCTGCCGGATCGATTCCCAGTTTCCGGTAGTGCGCGATCATTTTTTCGCCCCACTCCACCGGATCTCCGCTGTCATGACGCACGCCGGAGAACAACGTTGCATAGGTCAGCTGGAAATCCCGCAGGAAACAGTCGGTCGTAATCGCATCGGTCAGTGCAATACCGTTTAACACGCCATACTCGCGTACCCAGGCATCAAGCGCATACCAGTTGGAGTATGCCGGGTTATGTTTGTGATTTCCCTGTCCGACACACATGATCCACTCATGTGCCATGGTTCCGACCGGTGTCAGATTGTATTTCTTTGCCAGATAGACGTTGGACGTTCCGACAAATTCTGACCCGCGAAACTCTGCTTCTTTCAGCTTGCGGACAGCAAGCTCCTGTGCCTCTGCGGAAAGACGGCGGCGCAGTCCGAATTCACTGAACGAACCGATCTCGTATCTGCCGCTGGCATCTTTGATCTTCCGTTCCAGACGTTCCCGGAAACTGGCATAAAGCCTGTCATAATCGTACGCCATACGGAAATACACTTCGTTGACAATCGCCAGTGTCGGGATCTCATACAAGGACGTATTCAGCCAGGTACCGAATGTCTCGATGGAAAGTCCGCATTCCGCCTCATCCGAAATCTTAAAATCCTCATAGCGCGGCTGCCACAGGCGCAGGAAATCAATATAGCTTCCCTTGATCCATGTAATGCGGTTCAGATATTCCAGCTCTTCCTCTGTAAAACGCAGACTGCAGTACGCCTTAATCTGCTCTTTGATCTCCTGCACCATCTCTGCCGTAAAGTACACATCGGTATTGCGGCACTTGAATGTCCATGTGGTTTTATAGTCGGAGAACTGGTGATAGATGGCCTCTCCCATACTAAATTTGTACATGTCTGTTTCCAGCAGACTGGTGATGATCTGATTTAACTTCATAATTCTTCTCTTTTCTTCTTACTTAAATAAGATACAATTACTGTATATCCACCTGACAGGTTTTCATCGCTTCGATCGCCGTGCGGTGCGACTCCGGTGTCACGCAGGCGCATGCTTTTTCAATCACGCACACGCGCGCTTCCGGAACAAAGGCTTTGGCAATCATGACATTGCTGATGACACAGATACCCGTGCACACGCCACAGAAATCAATCTGTGCCTCTGCATCACCGCAGTACTGCTTTAAGCACTCGCCAAGCTGCACACTGCCAAATGCCGGCTTACAGATCGTCTCGATCTGTTCTTGGGAATAAAAGGATGCTGCCTTACAGATCACAGGCGCAATCTCCCAGCCTTCGGTTCCTTCGATGCAGTGCACGACGGGCAGCCGCTTTCCTTCCTGCGTATCCAGATAATTACTCTGGTGCGTGTCTTGGGTGAAAATGATTCTGTCATACACGCCTGTTTTTATCACTTCCGCGACCTTCGGAATGACTGCTGCACACTCTGCATTGCCCAGCGGTCCGGTCGTAAAATCGTTTTGCATGTCAACGACAACTAATATTCTTTTCATAGTCTCTCCTGTGCTTCCCTTTTTCTATACACGATAACGGTTAAAACAGGAATACATCTCCTGCACCCGTGGCATGGCATAACCGCCGGAAACGATACCGTTTTCTGCCAGAAAACGCATGCCGGACGTTTCGAGTTCTTTCTGTAACTGTACAACGACTTCGGCAATTGTCCGTTTGCCGTCCACCAGGTGTTCGACCGCATATTTTAAGAGCATGCCAAGGCACGCAGTCTGTTCGCTGTCGATCAGCTGTTCTAAATACCGCAGATCCACGGTCTGCTTTCCGATGGCAAATCCATCCGTTCCCATGGTTTTTAATTTTAACCGCTCCGGCTCATTTTTGCGCACGGCTCCGCTCTGGTAATCCCTGCGTTTTGTGGCACCGTTTTTATCTTTTTCCATGATCCGGTGACTGTGTGGCAGGGCGAACGGATGTGGCTTTTCTTCTGAAATCGGAAATTCTTTGCACAATGCCTTCGCCTTTTTTGTGATATCAACCGGCTTGTAGCGGTCCATCTGGATCACGGTATCCGCAATATGGAAAAAAGCCCCGGAGCTTCCGGCAACCAGAATTGTGGAAATCCCCTCCTTTTTATACAGATCCCGGGCGCGTTCCAGGAATGGGGTGATCGGCTCTTTTTCCCGGCTGATCACATGCTGCATAAAGGCGTCGCGCACCATAAAATTAGTAGCAGATGTATCTTCATCCAACAGAAATACCTTGCTTCCAGCCTCTATTCCCTCCACGATTCCTGCTGCCTGGGAAGTACTTCCGCTGGCATCTTCCGTAGAAAAACAGGTGGTATCTTTTTTATTGGGAAGGTCATTTATAAACAGAGAAATATCCACATCTTTCACAAATCTGCCATCCTCAGAACGCAGCTTCTGGGCTGTGGAATCCGTGATCACATATTCTCTTCCATCTCCCTGAATGTGGTTATACACACCCAGTTCCAATGCGTTCAGAAGGGTAGATTTGCCGTGATAACCACCACCAACGATCAACGTGATTCCCTTAGGAATTCCCATTCCGGTTATTTTTCCCTTATGGGGAAGCGCCATAGTCACCCGAAGACTTTCCGGCGAAGAAAATGTCACGCTCCCTTTCATAGGCTTAGATGAAATACCACTCTCTCTTGGCAGAATCGCGCCGTCATTTACAAAAGCAACCAGGGAACGCTTCTTTAATTCTTCCCTGATATACGCCTGATCTTCTGCCAGGAAAATAGTATTTTCCAAATCTTTTCCACTTAAATTTCTGTATACAAATGCTTTTTCCACACAAACCGGCAGAAATTCAAAGAAAATTTTTTCCAGCTCTCCCGCATTTATGGTACGTCCATTTGCCGGAAATCCTACAAAAAACCGGGCGGTAATCCCCTGCTCTGTAATCTCACAGGCCGTTCGCTCCAGCACCTCCTGACCGATCTGCTCGCCGGCATAGACGGCAGCCTCCTCCAGCGCGGACTGGATGTCCTCCGGCAGGGATTCAAAGTACGCCTTATCCATGATAATGGTGTTGGCGCTGTATACATGGTTGGTCAGAATCCAGTAGGGGCAGACCTCCTGGAAGGAATAGCTCTGGGAGTCCAGGATGGAGTTCTCCTCCCCATCCACGGTGCCCTGCTGCAAAGCCGTGTAGGTCTCGCCCATAGCCAGGGGAGTCGGGGCGGAGCCCAT